>JAAUXU010009365.1_pt1 | contig 124487 bp, 137 predicted proteins | sample 7278151 | NCBI WGS metagenome assembly JAAUXU01 (sample SAMN14350113, study PRJNA611818) | marine sediment metagenome | isolation source: surface marine sediment (1.8m) | place: French Polynesia: Moorea | collected 2018-08 | reverse complement strand
TTTGAAGGTTGAAAATAGAGCTATTTGAGCAAACCTGGTTATAACACCAGATCACTTATAAGACCAGAATTGCCGCAGCCCAAGGGTGGTGTTATAAGCGGGATCTACTGTATCATCATCCCATTTTCAGCTAGCGAAACTGCAGAATGCACACCGTGCGGCGTCGGAGACAGCGGAGAAGGAATTCGCATCGTCCACCCACGAGATCACGCCGGGCACAGAGTGGGAACGCGTGGCGAAGCTGTGCGACTTCAACCCTAAATCCGCCAGGAACGTCAAAGACATCAGCAGACTGCGCTCAGTCATTCTCCAGCTGAAGCAGGGAGGACCCCCGCCATCAACAGTCAAGGTGTCCCCCTAGCAGAAGCAGCAGCGACTGCAACAAAATGCTTAAACAGTCGTTCTCAGTCAGGCTTCACAGATGCATGACTGGAGTGCAGTGACTGAGAAGTTGCGGGTCGCAAAAAAATCGCCGTATCTTCAGAATGAAGCTCTTGAACGACAAATTGGTTAAAATTAGTTTTTGGTAATGGCTTCCACGCATCTTTTTTATTGATCCTTAAAGGTGATCCGTAACAGTTCCATTGGGCTAACAAAAAGTGTTCAGATACTTCCTGTGCATGCAGCACCTAGAGATAGTTGTAATGCTTGCCATAATTGCGGCAGCCTTCGCCCGTATAGTCTTTGTTAGAGACATAGCAATAACATAATGTTACGTAGGGGCAAGTCAAAGTGGTGGCAGAAGCCTGGGATGACGTCCGTAGTGGTCATGGGCGTCAGGGAGAACACAGGAAGAAGTAGCGGACGTGAACAAGTAGCGAACTAGAGTCAAGATCTGGCGTTCTTGTTTTGTGTTCTGCTGTGAGCTAGTGCAATGTGTTCAAATTGATTTTGCACTAATTCTATGCGTCTGTCTGGGACAGCAGCACCTGTACACTCCATTTTGGATTTTGCAGCTCGAGGGCCATGATGACCTGACGGGTTGTGAGCATGTGTGTGAGATGTAAGTGGTCGGTGTGGGGTGGTGGCTGTGGTCATCATGGCCCTCAAGCTGTTGATTCCGAAAGAGGGGGTCCAATCTTTGCTGAGATGCACATTTGTTGTTGGTATCACTTGCTTTTGTGAATTCTTTCCTTAATATTCTCTGCTCTATGCACGTCATTTCGTGCGTTGTGGTGTCCGGTTTCTTGGAGCACAAATTGAGTGTACGTAAAAGCAAAATATAGACAATTTTGACTACTCCTACTCCGATTTGTGTAGAAAAGGGTCTCTTGCCCGCACACATTCATAGTTCTACAGTCTGTACAGTTCTGTACCAGTGGACTGTACTGTAACTGGCGTCTAGACTGTAACAGTCCTGTTTCTAGCCAACTGGCACAAAATGTATGTTGTTCTATAATCCTGCGCCTACCTATGTCTCGTCAACTGCTCTCAGGCTCTGTATTTCTCAATGATAACATAAAGCACATGAGTGTTATTCTATGTTAATGACCGACTACCTTCTGTTTCTTTGCCACAATTCCTACTTCAACACCATCACATTTTGTCCTCCTTTGTCCCACAACTTCCATTTTTTCCCACAGCTCCTCTTCGTCGGCATCGTTTGACCTGGCAAAATCGCCAGTGCCTGCTTGATCAGTTTCACAGCTTCTTTCTTGCTCACTTTTCTCCGGGTCAAACCCAGGGCAGAGCAGCACACAGTTCAGTCTAGACTTAAGATACAACTTCTTCACTGGCTGTTTCTTGTCTAAGGTGTAGACGCGCAAGAAACGATCAAGGCCGACGGCGGCGAAGTAACTCTTGTTGGATGAATTCTCATTGCTCTCTGTGGTTACAATTTCTCTGATGCTTCCGACGCAGCCCTTGTACTTTCGAAAGAGACCCTTGTGGCGTTGGCGGAAATCGAACAATCCCAACTGCCCCGTAGCAGTTCCTACCAGCACCTGCAATGACGAATGAGCATTATGGGTACTGATCACTGATGTTTCCAGGTCATTACCAGGACAGCATTGTACGAACGTCCTGTTGCGTGGACAGTGGACATATGGACAGTCACTAACCTGGTCCTTGTTTGACGTTGCTGAAATGGCAGTCAAGGTCTCCTCCGGAAAGTCCAACTTTTGTATTGGTCTCCTTTGGACTCTGGTATCATACAACCTGCAATAAAGTGAACAGGTGTCACGACCACATGTGCCTACAGTATAAACACATGTACCACTATGTTACACCATAGCCACAAACGTACCTGACATGTCCATATCGGTTTGAGTAGGCAACGAGGGCAGAAGAATGCTTGTCAGGAAAACAGAGGTCACTTGACCAGATGGGCACTCGGAGCTCAAGAAAGTCAGCACTCACATTCTTAGCACGGAAGATGGCGGCGTCTAGAAAAAAAAACATGAGATTGTACGTGTACATGTGCTTGAGTTCTTGCTCGAAGGCTGCTCTCGGTGTCACCCACATAATATCCGCCAGTCATGGAACGACAAATGGAAAGTCCTTCACTTACCTGTTCTGTTCATATCCCACACCTGGAGATCATTTTCCCTCCCACCAGTGGCTACCACATTGTCGTCAGCAGGTGATTGCCGCATCCTTGCGAGGGTACGCCCAGATTTCAGAGTAGCCACATGTTTGAGCCTCGCCTCTTCGCTGTCAAAGACGTCATCACCGTCATTCTCCGACTGACGAAAACGCTTAAGCTTTCCAGAGGCATTGACCTCAGTATCAATTGTATTGAAGGAATCAGAAGTGCCACCGCTGTCATGCCTAACGGAAACATTGGTGAAAATATTAGCATTTGCTTTGTGACAAATGTCCAGGTGCCAGCCTCACCTCCAAACTTTAACCAAGCCAGACTCGGCTGCTGTGACGAGCGCCTCTTGGAACCTAGCCACGCCTCTCAACGCCCCAAAGTTCTCTTCTCCATTATCTGGAGTTACTTGAGAGCAGTCGAAGCTATTGACAAAGCACTTGTCCGAAGGGTCAAACACCTAGACGGAGAATAATTAAAACGCTGATAGATCAAATCTCACCGCAGCCTCGGTAACCTACCTTTACTGTCCTATTTCTCAGTCCCACGAGAATCTCCTTGTCTTCATTTCCCCAGCACATGCATGTGATCTCCTCATCCTTGCGGCTGCTCTCTGCTTTCTTGGAGCTGACAAAATTCTTGGCCAGGTTAGCCTTGGAGCTGATTGAGACACCCTTCAGCAAGCCCGACTCCGCACCAACGAACACATTGAAGTCGTGCACGGTCATTTCGATGGTACACAACTTGGAAACATCCACATCGGTGTTCTCCACGTGCCAGCAACAACAGAATGGTGGTACACCCAGCCCAGCCTTTTCTGCCCTGTGGGGCTAAACTGCAGAGATACCACGCAGTGAGAGCAGAAATCTGGCACATTGAGTGAGTGCCATTTCATTCAAGAGAGGACACAAGCACTAATAACACCTCATTGCGAAGCATTTTAAACGCTATTCAAAATCTCCAGGAGATGTTTTTAGTTCTTTAAACACTTTTTAAGAGAAGTCTGTCCCGACCTTATTGAAGGGAAGGTAGAGGTCTCATTTCTATGTGAGAGTCTTGTCTCCCAATTCGTCAGCTGGAAAATGAGTCGAGGTGAGCCAGAGTTCCCAGGCGAGCGATCATAAGGTACGACCAAACGAAACCGTGGCTTTAGAGCTCACTGACACCATCGACACATCTAGCACTCGCATGGTTCATGCGCTGCACAACAAAGACGTCGGCCCGAAATTGGACTGTGTCATCTTGAGCGTGTTCATATAGCGACCCCACTCCCGCGATTTTTGGCAAGTCTGTGTGTTTGTTTTCTTTTTGCTGGGTGACAACGCATCTCCGTCCGTCGCTCTGTGCTCGACTTGCCCCTGGTCTTTATCTTGCTACCGCCGGCGAAGAGATGTGGTTCCTCTACCTCTTGTCGTGGGTCTCGACGGTGGTCCAAATCCTCTTCGTCACACTGGCCATCGGTATGACGGTAATTCCCAGTGCTTGAGTGATTCGTCACCCACACCGTCTTTGTACTTCTTGCAGCCGCCGGCCTTTATTACTTAGCGGAGTTGGTGGAGGAGTATACGATCATGACGGCGAGGATCATCAGATACGTGACTCTAGTAGGTCAATCAGTCAGCGCATGCAAGCCTTTTTCCAACGGGATCACTTCTATAAGATCTGCAAATTCCACTTTTGTGGATCTCTTGGCGCAGTCTTTGTATAATCAAACCTTGTTCCTTGAAGTGCACTCTGGTCATCTACGGCGGACTCTTCCTATTCGAGGACTTGCCCACGTCTCTGGTCCTCTGTGGCGCTATCTCCCAGGTGCTGCACCTTTTCCTGCTCAACTCATTTCCCTTCTTCCAGCTGACGTCGCCGCAGTTCATCGCCAGTGTCGGTAAGAATCCTGTTTGGTGCATTCTCTGTCTGATTCAATGAAGTAAGGACTTTTGGTCCGTCTGCAGGGTTGGTAATCGTGAACCACTACCTGGCGTTCCAGTTCTTTGGGGATCATTACTACCCGTTTTCAGAGGTGAGTGGGTCCCAAAAAGTAGACTGCCTAGTGAAGCAAACACCATCGTTTCTTGCCAGGTGATGGCGTACTTCACTCTATGCCTGTGGCTCGTCCCATTTGCTTTCTTCGTCTCGTTGTCGGCTAACGAAAACGTCCTCCCCACGACGGCAGAGAGGACGCCACTCTTGTCAGGTAAGGCGCCGTGATAATCGCAACATGACGGTGAAAGAAGCGGCCACCTTGCTTGCAGATGAGAATGATGTCGTGAGTCACTACTTTCTACGGAAGGAGAAGAAATACGGGCTGCTGGCAGCTTTCAACTCTCTTAAGGAGTCCGTCTTACCCTCCCGGCCCAAGAAGTCGTTCTAGACGCGGCATGTGATACCAAGATAATGCGCGTAGGGGTGCTTTCTCCGACTCTTATCCACCCTGAATTAGAGACAACGTCCGTACGCGACTCTCATGAGGGGCAGGTAAAGGTTTCCTGCAATTCGTTTGTTTCTCGCACAACCATGTACATGTAAGTAAGCGTGTTCCAGAGTGAAGTAAGTGTGTATTAGCCATGAGTGAAAAGGACTGAGAAATGGTTGATATATAAATTCGAAAGAAGCGTTTCTTTTGCTCTGCTGATGACGTTTGTCATGTTTGTGTCATCTGTCCCGTGGATAAGATTGGGACAGCGAGGATTAATTTTTTACAATTATTGTTTTGAGACTTGGAATTTACAGTTCATCCTGCTTACTTGGAGTGTGAGCAAATTATAATTCTTGAGCTTACCAATTCACGATTTCTTTAGAGTTATAGCGTATGACATCAAATCGTTATAAGTACTTGTTGGTATTGTTAAATTCCATATTGCCTAGTCTTCCACTAGACCTGACCATTCGACCTGAACCCACCCCCATCTCTTCACAATCTCGGGGTAAGGCATGCTTCGTCGATCATCCTTGCCTCGGAAGATCCTCGTATGATCTACGAGCTGAGCGTGACGTAGCCTCAGGCAACGGCTTAAGGAAGTGGCGTCCGGGTCTCCAGGTTCTCCGGAGGGGACGACTCCTGCCAAAGGCGTAATGTCACCTCCGGGTTAGCTGTCGCGTAGAAGATGGCGTCGATCTCTCTGCTTCCACTTGATTAGCCGGGGGAGAGTTCGCTGGCGCTGATGGGGTAATTGTCGTTACAAAGTCACGCCGTTGCTTGTCTGCAGCAGCTCGGTCGGGTCGCCATTGAGTCCTGGAGGCGGAACTGAGCTTGGTGTAGAAGCCGGACGGAAGGAAAAGGACACTGCTCGGTCGCAGTCACCCGCCTCAGGGCGCCGCTCCTCTTAGTCTAGAAGTGTGCGACCTCGCCGCTGTCACAGACGTACACGGCGTCTGCATAGCCGCTGGCTTCTCCTTTGGCCAGTAACATTCCACCATTGAACATCTCTTATGTTGCTCAAGCTTAGGGACAGCCTCATTGCGGCCAAGGTGTCGGCGGAGAGAGCAGACGACGAAAAGATGACTGAGGAAAACAAAGAAACTTCTATCTCACATGGAAGTGAATGCGAAATCAAGTCGCTGTCATCTCATTCCGTACCGTGGACTTTGCAAACGTGCGCAATCTTCTTGAGGCTAACAATTTCTTGTCCTTCTGCCAAGTCTTCTTGGTTTAGTAAAAGTTACAATCTCACAATGACACAACCTTGCATTGCTTACATCTGTCTAGGTGCTCAGGAACTGATTTTAAGTGAGATTAAAACCTTTAGCAACAGTTCATAACCTAAGAAATAGTGGTCAGTCAAATGTGCACTCAGACTCGCACTCACCAGTAGAAATGACACAACTTTGCCTTGTTTCCACCTCTCGAGGTGCCGAGGAAATGATTTTAAGGGAGTTTATAACTTTTGCTCATAATATTTCTTTAACAGAATGCATCTGGACAACGGTAGCCCCAGATTTGAACTCAGCAATGATATTAGAAGGGGTTGTCTCATCTTTTCATGACTGTGTGTGCAATGTTACTGGTTTCAAATTAGGCAATAACCATCAACATTGAATTGTTAATAACTCCCTTAACATCAGTCACTTCACTTAGCCACGCACATGCCTATGTTAAGCACTTAAGGGACTACAGCTTTTGTGTAAAAAATTGTGCAAGCCTGAGACCCCAATAAACATCATATTTCATTATGCATTAAAACTTCTTAAATATAAGTGATAATTAGATTTCAACCCCCACCACCTCATTGTAAGAAACGTAACACTTTTGTGTAATATTCATCTCTGTGCAATGGACAGGGAAGGCTGTACATCCCCCCTAAAAATGAGCATATTGCAACCCCTCCCCCCCCCCCCCGTGCTCACGCACACGTATATCTATGTCAATGGCGAGACCCCCCTGTCCCCCTGCACCCGCAGGCTGCTCTTCCAGAAAGGCGGCAATGGCAGCAGCTGCCAGGTTGTGGCCTGGCCCAGGATCGAGATGTCGTCGAACCCGTATCGAGCCTGGCAGACTCGAGCCAGCGTGGACGTCGAGAGAGGTGATGACGATGAGGACTGATGAGATGTAGGCGATGAATCCTTAGTGAGAATCTTTGAGGTAATCTGGAAGTCCAGTGGGGACTCGAAGATCTGACATTAGCCTAAACTTCCATTTTTATCGTCATTTTTATATGCAGGAGTTATAAGCATCAGTAAAACTACGCTTGTATCAAAGAATGTTACTAATAAAAGTTATAATTAGGACCATTCATAAAGAATGCCCTGAAGTGAGACTACTTTCGCCCTACAAAGTTTGCCCTACTTTCAATCACGAACAGAAAACTCATCGGGATTCAGAATCGACTCCTTGATGATTTGTTGCCCATCCCTGAACTCCATTGGCATCGCTGTTCAGCACTGGATGGGTTAAGCTCAGTTTGGCGGCGAGATCTCGGTCAAGATGCCGTCGAGCAACTCGCGCGTCGTGTACTTTTACGACCCCGAGGTGGGGAATTTCCACTACGGCACGGGCCACCCAATGAAGCCGCATCGGCTCTCCGTGACCCACAGTCTGGTGCTCAACTACGGCCTGCACAAGAGCATGTCTATGTATCGCCCGTATGTGGCGACGGCGCACGACATGGCGCGATTCCATTCGGAGGAGTACATCGAGTTCCTACAGCGCGTGACGCCGCAGAACATACAGGGCTTCACGAAGAGCCTCTCTCACTTCAACGTGGGAGATGACTGTCCGGTCTTCGACGGCCTGTATGAGTTCTGCGCGCGCTACACCGGAGCCTCCATGGAGGGCGCCTCCAAGATCAACAATGATCAGTGCGACATCGCCATCAACTGGGCGGGAGGGCTGCATCACGCAAAGAAGTTCGAAGCGTCCGGGTTCTGCTATGTCAATGACATTGTGATTGGCATATTGGAACTGTTGAAGGTGCACCCGCGCGTGCTCTATATCGACATTGACATTCACCATGGTGACGGCGTGCAGGAGGCCTTTTACCTCACCGACCGCGTCATGACCGTCTCCTTCCACAAGTACGGCAACTTCTTTTTCCCTGGCACCGGCGACATGTACGAGATCGGGTCGGAAGTTGGACGCTACTATTCCGTCAACGTGCCGCTCAGAGAAGGCATGGACGATTCCAGCTACGAAACTGTGTTCAGGCCAGTCGTACGAGATGTAATAGAGTATTACAGACCCTCCGCCATCGTGCTGCAATGCGGGGCGGACTCTTTGGCCAACGACAGACTGGGCTGCTTTAACTTGAGCATCAAGGGACACGGCCAATGCGTACGCTACGTCAAGGGCTTTAACATCCCAACCCTGGTGCTGGGTGGAGGAGGCTATACCGTTCGAAACGTGGCTCGCTGCTGGACTTATGAGACGAGCATCTGTGTGGATAAAGAGCTCTCCTCCGAGCTGCCGTACGAAACGGATTATTTCGAGTACTTCTCTCCCGACTTCTCCCTGCATCCGGACATTAACCCGAGAGCAGAAAACGCCAATCCCAAGCAGTATTTGGACTCGATCCTAGAGACGACGCACTCGCATCTCAAGATGATCCAGCACGCACCAGGCGTGCAGATGCAGGTAGGGAGAACACCTTCAGGCGAGAAGGCGTCATGATCGTCATTCACATGTTGTCGATTGTCTTTGCTACTCTCATTCTCATACACTCCACCTACTTATGTACAGGACGCCCCCGGAAGCTTCTTTCCGCCCGATCACGACCACCTCGACAACCTCGACCCCGACGTCCGCTGCCATGAGTTGGAAGAGGAAAGACGAACTGAGGCAGAGAATGAGTTTTACGACGGCGAGCGCGATCAGGATGGTGAAGAAACCACTGCATCAGAATCGACGGGAGCAGCAGCGGCAGCCTGCGCAAACCCGGGTACGGGCAACGGAGTCTCAGCCGGCAGCGGCACCGGCAGCTCAGCGGTTCCTGTCTCATCTGGCGGCGGTCCTGTCGGTGCCCAAAGCAGCAAGTGATACAAGCTCAAGGTGGTCGTGCAGAGGCTGGCGTGAATGCAGTAATGGATTCCGCTATTGCAATGTTTTTGCGACTGGGGAGGTGTGACATTGCTGCCCTCGACCACCATCTGGAGTGTGTACGGACATCATTGCCCTGGATTTCCAAACTCGGCATTCTTGGGTTTGTGTGCTTCTCGTGTAGGTTCTTGGAGTACTTCAGACGCAAAGTATTGTCATCTGTATTTTATTATAGGTTGCTTCATTTATAACATGAACGAATGAATTACCCATATATGCGACAATGAATTTTAGAATAAACCTATTTCTCCGCTCTGATACAACTTCAAAGGAGCTTGGTTGTCCGGCTCGTTGGCTCAAAACCACTACAAGTGAGTACAGTCTCACCTAGGTCATCATTTGCTCCAGATGTGACTTGAGTCAACTCAACCAGGTTGCTGAATGCAGCCATTCAGAACGCTCGCAACCGGTCACACTGAGACATCAAAGGTTTCGCAATTTGAAGTATTTTCATTGCGGAGGCTTATTTAGTTTCGCTTGTTGAGCAGGTCATCATGCAGTACGCTTATACGAGCAGATCTGGGGCCGGAATTTTAGGTTCTCATGAGCGGGTGCGCTCTAGTACCTAAGAAGCCAGCGGAAGGTGCATTCTTCAGTTTCGTAGCACAGTTTTGCAGCCTCTTTATTCATATGGGACAACTGAAAAATATTTTCTTCTTCACATTTCTCATAGGGGTCATTTGGAAAAAATTAAGACTTGTCTCTGTTTTTCCTGATTTTGCCCTTATAAATGGGAACTTTAAGACTTAGTCTCAGAGTCTGAATGCTTGTGATCATTTGTTATCATATGTACATATGTGGTACAAGGATTGAAGTTCTGAGGCCCTGCCTTAATGGCTTTGAAAATTAGTGCACAAATATGTAATGATGAGTTGCTGAATTGGCAACAGTGGTTGCCAGAGCACCAGGAGATGATGCTCTCCATTCAGTCGACTTGTTTTGGTGCCAAAATCTGCTTCTACAAGCTCAAACTGACCATCCCGGAGGAAAAAGTGTTCAGCTGTTCCTGATTGTGTTCTTGTAAGAAAAAGAATTTCTTGTACTCGTACAAGTCGGGAATAATCATTGTACATTTAAAAGCAAAACGCAGGCAGTTTGCCCTTCCAAGCGAGTTTCTATCATATCCGGTGCTCAAATAAGCGGATTCCACAGTGAAACCAAGTACACATACAGGCAAAATATAGATTTATGTCCAGATTCTCCCTCATCCTTCAATTTTGCTTAGTGTTAATTTTTTTGGTTTTTGCAAAGGTGATCCTCAAGTCCGTTTTACTGTGTAATTTGGGGTTGTTCTGAAGTATAAAGTCTCCACTTTCAGAAAGCCTTTGGACAATAATAATACTTTTCCTTTCCGCTACCCGCGTTATGTCTTTTTGTAAAGACGTCGAGCAACATTCTAGCCTCATATAAACTAATTACTGATTATTATATAAAAATATCCCATGACGACAGAATTAAGGTATGAGGATAACTTAGGGCTCAATGTGTTATATGCAACAGGCTGCAAAATCACACACACACGTGACATTAGTCTAACAGAGTAAAATAACTCGGCGCCTGGGTTTACGACGAGTATGCCGCTTCATGGAACAGATAAGAAAGAAAATTTAACAAACAATAAACAAATTTAGGACAAAAAACACCAACTGGTGTACAAGATATGAATGGAGAATTTTCTATCCACCATATCGTATGTAGAAAAAATATTCCATTTTTTCTCCAGAATAGACACATTTTTTCCAAACCAAAGCCTCTGCAGTTGGACAAAGCAGTACTTTTCTACATGAAAAGCAGTTTCAATCGAGGGCCAGACGAGCCAAGTCAACGGAAAATCTCTCTCGCCATCAACCTGGTCGACGAATGGCAGGCGCTCCCCAGTACTGGTTGCTGTTGTTGATCAAGGGCGCTGTGGCCCTGTTGGACGCAGTGACGAGCCCGATCCTGGGGACCAGCCTCACGAATGGGAGCGCTGCCGAGCGCCGCCGACATGTGGCGACTTCTGGGGAGGAGGATCCTGCGCAACTGGTCAAGGTGCGCTGGAAAGCGCACTACAGGCAGTTCTTGACTCATGACTTCAGCAACTTCCTGTACACGCACGAGAGGTGAGTCCTTGACTCATCCCACACATTCTCTCTTCGATGTTGAGTGCTGATATGCTGAATGCTCCAGATACGTCAGTCCTTCATACGTCCTCAATCACAAAAACGCGAGTCTCTTCTTCGTGACCAAGAGATACGCTGTCTTCTGCGTGACCAAAGAGGAATGTGACATCTACGACACCACCAAGTTCCCCTTCATGTTCATCAGTCACTACGATGAGGTGGACCGTCTGGTCATTATGTCCATTGAAGCTTTCAAAAAGTAAGTCATGCACGTAGAAAGTCCTCAACTTAAAGAAAGACCCCGACTCCTTGGAGAGGCCCAATGCGAGCAGGATGGATGGGGGAAAGTCACAACTCATATTGAATAATTTGAGTTGTGACTTTTATCCAGTCCATCCTGCATCTCAGTCCTACTTTCGCATTCAGGCTGGCCCATCAGGTTGGAGATCCCCGGATTCCCGTGGGGGTGATCCACATGACAGCGCGTTGCGGGTCCACTCTGCTCTCACAGGTGGCGAACAGGGTAGTCGGAGTTAGGTAAGATCCGTTGGAGTCTCAAAAGAGTCGGCAAGTGAGTAGGTAACATCAGTACGTTGCGAAATATGAGGTGCAGTCAAAGTAAACCAAAGCTTATTCTTCGTAATATCTTTGTGACAACCTTTAGCTTACTTTAGCAACCTTTACATTCAAACATCAGCTGACGTGAGATAAATAGAAGTCGCTTGGAAAGGTCTAAACATAATTGACAAAAAAGTCCCAAATATAGGTTGTCATAAATTAGCAAAAAGAATATCATTTGTGCACTCTGACCGCGCTTGATATTTTTCAGTTACTTCAAAAATCGCATCCTAAATGAAAGCCCCAAGTATTCCAATAAATATACTTTTTAGTTAGCGTCCTTTTGTCCACAAATAGGTCACTGAAGAAACATCCAGAGTGAGAAAACAATGGAAAACTATCTTCAAAAATAATTCTTTTCCTACAGCGACTGAATTGTACCACTTTTAGGACAATTTTGGCTCCTTGAGTTAGTAACCTCAGAAAAATTAGAGGCAATCATTCGTGTTGGCATCCAGCCTGCTTCAAGTTGCCTTTGCAAAAGTTCCACCGACTGAAACTTCAAGATCAGCCAAATCTAGGCTTACCTGTGCTGTCAAAGAAGAGAAAAGAAAGCTATACACTAAAAGTTAGGGCCAATAAGATCGAATAATTTCAATTTTCGCACTGTAGCTCTTTTTTTCTACGCTGTGGAGATGAGACTGTACAGTGAGCAAACCTTCTTCTTGACAGGTCCATGTCTGAACCGTGGGTCCTTTCCTGCTTGCACAGGATGTACTGCAGAGGACAGATCAATTCCGCCGAGAATGACCAACTCGTCCAGAGCTGCCTCCGCCTGCTCTGCAAGGTTGAGGAAAGCAGCAACGTGACTCACATCGTCATCAAGGCAACATTGATGAACGCACCACAGTTCCAAATAATGCACAAGCTCTTTCCAAAGATGAAGCAATTCTTTATCACCAGGCACCCGTTGCCGTCTCTTAGGTATTTAAAAGGTGTGAGGATGCTGTTTGGAGCCTGACTCTAAGAAAAACACGTTTCAGATCCGTCATAAAAATCATGCCACCACCTGAATTCTACACCGTGTCCTTGAAGGCCTGGCGTGAGCTCGTCTACACCTTTCCCTTCCCCTACAACGACATGCACTTTAAGATGATGTTTAAGAGGTTTAACTACTGGTTTCTAAACATCAGTGTACCCGAGTTGGTGGCCTACCTGTATGGAGGCTCAATGGCAAACTATCTAAAATACAGGTGCGCTAGTGTGTGTGTTATGAAAAAAATGTCCCTAAAGTCCTGTTTGTGTTCGCAGGAGTCATTATTGCCACACATTTCTTTATGAAAACTTGACGTCCAATCCAAGACGCGAGGTTCTTGCACTGTTCCGGCATATGGACATCTCCCCTAACCACTTAGAGGACTCCCTCAAGGCTTTGGACATCGATTCTCAAAACCAGGTTAGAGTTAGCACTTTCAGGACACCTAAATTTAGCAAAGCATTGTAGGGATATGGAACAGAAATAGCCGACTCCTGGCATCCATTAATGTTTTCTTGCTTTTCTTTTGAGCCGTTAAAAGGTCACTAGAAAATTTTATGTTTAACTTTGTTTAAGTTTAGTCTGATTCACAATCCTCTTGGCAAAATAAGAATTTTAAATTTCTTCCTCGGAATGAGCCTAGCCACACCTTTGCATGCTCTACACAAGTAGAAGTGATTGCTGAGAAATAAGCCTTATTCAAGTTTACATGTGGTTACTTTTAATCCTCCCTGTGTATTAATGACTATTATTTGTCAAGGACTCTAAGTGTGTGGAGTTGCAATTCGACCTGTGACCTTAAAGTAACATTCCTCTTTCGTGTGTACCCTTGGAAAGACTTTTTTTTAACTTCCAGAAATTGGCCAAGAGGGGTCTCACTGGCCAAGACAAGTTGCCTGAGAAGAACTGGCCCGCAGTCAACAAGGTCTTTCAAGACTGCGGACTCGACTTTGGCCTGGACTCCTCGTTTGAAAAGTTTGAGAACTTCTTGATGGGGGAGAGCAGGTCAGCAGAATAGAATTGTGCCCACATTATCGAAACAGCTTGATTTTACTTAAGACACTTGATGTGTTGATCGCTTCTTCTAGAATACAGAGATTTCTCACAAAGTCTTGAGCATCGCTCAACAGCCACGATAGTGACAACAAATAACAAAAAAAAGTACGTGCAGCAGTAGAAAGAGAAAGAGTTGACAATCATTTTTGTCTCTCTCTCTCTCAATCAGTGGAAGTCGTAGCCTAGGACCACCGGAGAGTGAAGGTGTTGGTCTTGTATCTAATACTGCTGTCCCACGAGCTTCTTCTCGTCGCCGGCATCGGCGGAGGCGGTCGGACCCATGGGCAGCTTCCTGGTACAAAGGCTTCCGTCACGAAGAAGTGGAGCAACTTGGACGAGGACTACGCAAGGTTTTTCGACGTCGTGTCGATGCCGTAGGTACGGCTGGTGGAGGCCATGTCGAGTTACGATGTTAAATATACTCCAAATTCAAAATTAAAGGCCTTGAAACCTTTGGCTTTACGGACTTCGACATGTGGCACTTGTTCAAGATTGTAAAGTTGCGTACCGCTAGATCCGCCGCCCCCTGTAAGTGGCTGACTTGGCCACTCAACCTCTTACTGTCAGCTGTTGAATGATGAATAAACATTCAATTATGAACATCCAGCAGCTTAAAAGGAGAACGATCATGACTGCTCTTGTCCCCGAAATTGTTGTGAAAATTGCATGAAGATAAAGGACACCAACGTTGCAACATGGGCAAGAACAACATTCCGCAAAGCCCAGCGTCTGACTCTTCAACTAAGGCACCTGGAGGTCACCCGAACTCCACTCCTGCAGCAAGTACCAAGGTTAACAATGCGCCAGTCACCACCGTGGACTGGAGCAAAGTCAAACTCAACTTCAAGGATCTCAACTTCAAGGTGATTTAAAGTAGTTTTCTAACACCGTTTTTCTATCACCACGCATCCTATCGGAGCCCTGTTTTACAGCACTCTTTCAAATCGCTGTCCAAAAACAAACGCACCTGGCGCAACCTGAAGCAGATCATCTCACTTGAGCAGTCATTGGCGTGGCCAGACGGTGCCATCACCTTCTCATCCATTGATGCACCACCTTCATTCCGGCCAGCCAAAAAGTATTCGGACATATCTGGTCTGGAGGCTGCCTACACGGACCCGCACACCAAGCTCAGGTTCGCAGCTGTGCATGAGTACGCCGCCATCAAAAGGATGCCGGGAGACATCGTTGCGGGATACCTCACCCTTAGAAAAGCTAACGCACAGTTGCAATGAATCCAAGTGGGAACGTGCTGCAGGCCATGTCCAAGTCACTTTAAGGGATTAAGGCTTAAAAAGGTTCCAAAGACTTTTATTGTGTATATACTACGAATACGTGGTATGTGCTGTTCAATATGTACGTATGTTGTACACAACTCTACCGAGCATCTAAAATAACAAGACCAAGTATTGTAGCAGAGATGATTTCGCAGTCCTCATTTGCAATAGCACCTGACTGACTCGATATCATCGTCGAGATCGCTGGTGACGAAGCTGCGGTCGAGAGTGATGTGCAAGTCTTTGTCTGGAGGTGCTGTGAACGTCTGCCCATCGTCGGTAAAGTCGGAGTCGTCGAATGCCTCGAGCGAACAACCTGCTCGAACTGAGACTGACTCGATGGTGTTCTTGAACTGGAAATTTCTGAGGGACTGAAGCAGTGAAAAGGAACGCGCCTCCCCTGCTGCCAAGTACAGGGGCAAGTCCCAGTCCTCCACCTGCAGAGCCACAATGGGCAAGGTCTCCGTTACAGCTGAAATTGAAACTCGCATAACGGGACTTCACTTCATGATACCTGACAGTCCTCGTCGTCGTAAAGTATGCAAGCAAATACGCCACCGCCGAAGGTGTTGCCGTCGCAGTTGCGGCCGCTGTTGCCCGTCCTCGGGCGCTGTCGGCTGCTCTTGTCACTGCCACAGAGGCACTGCACAGCGCTGATTTCCTCTTCCAGCTGATCTTCGCCATCCAGATTTTGGAGCATTACTTGTTTGGCGTTGCCGGCGTCTACAATAACGCGGCGACCGCCACCTCCGACACCACCGGTGACTGCTTCACGGCGGCTGACTGCATGGTCCAGACCAATGAAGACGCAGCCGGGGGCAACTGCCACACTCTCCGCATCGTTCTTACGCAGAAAGGAGAGCTCCGTGTAACCCTGCATAGCAAAGCCTTATTGTCAAAGGCTGTGGACACAGAGGACGAGCACAGCCGCAACTCTACACTTACAGGTTTCAAGCTTAACTCCCAACCTTCACAATCCTCCTCATCGTAGAGTCTGGCGCATACGCCAGCGCCGAGATTGCCGGGCGGACAAGTGCAGAGCGCCAAGGTTGGCAGAAGAACCAGAATGGTCGCTAGGAGAAGTTTCATGACGACAAATACTTCTTGCCTCTCATGCGACGTGGTGGTTACTGAAAAGCTAGTGGACGGAAGAGAAGCTTCCGACTCCCCCCAGTCTAAGACAAAGGAACATCTCGAGCGGAAATAAGTGCTGTACAATCTGTGAGTGATATGTTAAACAAAGGTTATCCCAGTAGTTGACAGGTGGCGCTGGTAGTCATGCAACACGCCTGCAACATCTTTTGGCAGCAGTGACCATGATCGCGCTGGGCGAGGGCAGGCGATGCGCTAGAAAACAACAAATCTTTCTCACTGGCATGACCACTTCTCTCTCTTGGAGCATGCCTGTGGCAAAGATTACCTCCTCGGGCATGTCCTTTCCCTCAGTGCCGTCAGTCTGTGCGCTATGGTAGACGTGGGCCTGCACCCGAGGTAATCCTTGATAGTCCTGATGCTGCTGAGAGTCTTTCTTGAAACTGTAGATCAGCAGCTCTTTTGCCGTGTTGCCGACTTGAAGCTCCATCGTCTCCAGTCCACTCCCGCCATCCGTCCGTTCAAATGTTGCCGCGAGCGGCACGAAAGGTCGTCTCTTCGGGTGTCCGGAGACTGCACAGGAGGCCGGAGCGACACCGGCTGTCCCAGCTGCTCCGGCCCCTCAACATCCTGCCCCACAATTCGCAGGAGAATCTTGCATCTCCGGTCGAGTCAGCATGCTCTACCTCCAGCAGAAGTTATCGCCTGATGGTTGACCAGGGTGTTATCAAACCGGTCGCTACCGCAATAGGCATCTTCTACTACCTGCCACTGGCTGTCAGGTAAGTCGTAGATATTGCTACAAAATATTAGCATTTTTGATATGAAGCCTGTTTCTCCTTAATTTTCATGAACAGATCTCTGGAAAAGTTGACGACCCTGATTGATAAGCACATGACTGCCATCTCCTGTCAAAAGTTGCTGCTGCCCACCCTGACTCCCTCCTACCTCTGGCAAACTACCAAGCGGCTCGATGCCATGCACAAGGAACTGCTGACACTCGTTGACCGCACCGGCCGCCACTTCGTCCTTGCTCCCACACATGAGGAGAGCATCACTACCTTGATGGCAGGACTGCACCCATTGTCATATCGTGCTCTTCCGCTTAAGCTCTACCAGATATCAAACAAGTTCCGTGATGAGGCCGACCCCAAGCATGGCCTGATCCGTAGCAGAGAGTTCCTCATGAAGGACCTTTACACATTTGATGTGGATAAAGTGTCTGCCATGCGTACATACGAGGAAGTGTCAGATGCCTACAATAGCTTCTTCTCTGAGTTGGGTGTGCCAGTTGTGAGGGTGCGTGGTGACTCTGGCGACATCGGCGGTGAACTCTCACATGAGTTTCATTATGACTGCGGTGGCATTGGACAGGACAGGCTTCTACTGTGTGCAAAGTGTGGCCGTGGAGAGAATGTTGCTGTAGTACAAGATCTGGGGGACTGCCCAAGGTGTGGCGGCAGAGATGAAGCCATCTCAGAGAGAAAGGGTGTTGAAGTGGGACACACATTCTTTCTCGGAGACTGGTACTCTGCAGTCTTGAAGGGTCAATATCTTGATGCTATGGGCAAGCCTGCACTGCTGCAAATGGGCTGCTATGGCCTTGGTGTCTCCCGTATCCTGGCAGCAGCCGTTGAGTCACTCTCTACCAAAAATGAATTACGCTGGCCAGACAAGATTGCACCATTCTCGGCTGCCGTCCTCACGCCCAAGGCGGGCAGTACAGAGGAAGCTGCTATTGCAGGGGCAGGCACGGACTTTTATGACAAGCTGAACACTTATGTTTTCTTTGAAGATGTTGTACTTGATGACAGAGAGAGACTCACAGTTGGAAAAAAGCTTCGGGAGGCAAAGGCCACTGGCTACAGTTGTGTAGTGCTTTTTGGCAAAGGCTGTCTTCAGACACCTCCCAAGGTGGAGGTGCATGAGACAGTGGCAGCTTCGGCGGAGTGGACCATGAGGGAGATGGGGCTTCCAGAGGCATTGAGCTACATTGAAAGCAGACACAGTTTGTCGTAGTATACAAGTATGGTGTATGATTCCTCAACAGTGATCTCGGGCCAGGAGATGTGGCAATTATACGAGAGGTGTATGATGGGGACCACTCTGAGGAGATATTTAAGATGGAGCTGGAGAAAGCTTTAAAAGTATGACAGTAGACAGCATGGTGCACTTGTCTGGCTCAAGCAACTTGCTTTTCCCCTTTTAGGCTGGGTGTCGATCCATCATAATTGAGCCTGCTGCACTGGGGGCTTACACAACCAAGTGGATCGTCATTGGCAGCTACATCAAGAAAGCTGCAATGCTGACAGGATTCTCCACTTTTGCTGTAGGTAAGAGTGTGGGTATTTAAATGTTCTGTCAAGCAGTCCTCCAAGTAAACAATTGTGACAACTTCGATTGCACTTTCTTTTCAGGCATTGCATTCAGCGACCGTCCGTTGTTCCTCCTGCCCTTGGGCTTCTCTTCTGCCTTCCTCGGTTCCTTGTACCTGCTGAGCTGGTTTGGGGACCCTTGCTCAAAGTATCGGCCTGAAACACGACGACGCAACCTCTCCAGGAACTCCCTTACCGTTGTGACCAACGTGTCGTCATTGGGCAGTGAAGGTCCAGTAGTTCTTGTGAAGAAGAAGCAGAGCAGAAGCGTGCATGCTTTGAGAGCCGTCACCTTTGCTGCATTTGCCTTTACAGTCTGGAAGTCGTGGCACCAGGAGTGAAAAGACTGAGGAGAGACTTCTTGCTTCTCATGCGTCATGGCAGCAAGTGTAAAAGCTAGTAGACTGAAGAGAAGCTTCCGACTGCCCCAGCCTTAGACAAAGCAACAACATCTCTGGTGGAAATAAGTGCTGCACAATCACAGACTGCTTGTCCAAGTTGTACATCACAGTGTTGGTTCGGCTTCAGGTTTCCGTAGCTCTTATCTACTCGGCCAAAGTACTGTCAATTTTTGCTGTGTAAGAGTCGTAATGCATTGTCTGTGTGCAAGAACTGCCCTATGCACAGGCTGTGCAACTTGATACTGGACGTGAACAGCACGCATCGCTACGAATGATAGTAGTAGTAGTAGTACTATTTGTGCGTGCCAGCTTACAGTACGTTATTTCCTACTGCACGATTACGAGTGCGCACGCAGCACGCGTGGTTGGTGCATGCAACTTTAACAAATCAGCAAGTCCAACCTCTGCTGGCATTCCTTCCTTCCACTGCTTAATGTTCTTATCTCACCTCCGCCTTCCTGAACTCGATCCTTGCTGGCAAACGACAAAGAACCCTTTAAAGGCAGTCTGCGAGCCTTCCTTCCTCACTCTGCAGAGAATAATTTCGCAGCTCGTAGCCATCTAGCTGGATTCATTCTTGAAAAAAATCTTTTATCCCTCTCATACCATTACAGTACTGTGTACACGTACACCTTATCCTTCCTTCCTTCCTTTTCTTCCTGGCCGGAGCAGCAGCAGCAGCAACCTTTTTTGGTCAGGGCGACGATGCGATTTATGGGCACTGGACACGCGAGGCCACACACGCACTCGTCAGACACAATAGTGTCCCTTGAGGAGGTGGTGATCTAATCTCTCGTGTACGCCTTGTCTCTTTTGACCAGGCGACAATTTGTCTGGCCAATCCAGACCTGGGAGATGCATGCGTCTCATTAGCTGAGCAGGAACCCAAATTGCTGAATCACGAGATGGGTATGCTGCAGCTTTGGGCACGACAACAACGTACAAAGTGCAACTTCACGACTCCCCGCGCCATCTCCGTGGACTGACTCATGCAGTATCACATGTGCATGACTTCAACTTGCTACACATGCATTCCGGGCGCTTTACTGATGAATATTTGCTCATACTTACTGGCTGAGTCACACAAGGATAGTTGTCAACGTGAAGGAAGAAAAAAAGGCTCCCTTTTTTTAGCTGAGGAGAAGAGGCAATGGCCCAAAGTGGTTTTGGGCCCCAGGACCTGCTCATTTTGAGTCGAGGTTCGACAAGAATAGCGCAGCAACAGCCACTTTCTTCAACTTCACATTCATGCTCATACATCATATCCCTCTCAAGACACGCATTCTCCTCCAGTCAAGTTTTGGCCTCACGTACAGGAAAAGGGTGTAATTTCATCCAAGTGGACAGAGCGCGCGCACGTATATTTACTCGTATCAAGCACGAATTACGATCATGACTTCTGTGTGAATACACGGGCGCATGCATGTCAGTAAGGTAACATATGATGATAAAAGGGCCCTGCGATTTAAGGGTTGAGCGCGCTGCACACCTGCGTTTTAACGCAGGCGTGGGTGCAAGCTGATGATGACCTTCTGCCCAAGGTGGGATTACTACGTACGATCTTTGTGAAATGCTACACTACAAAGGCCGAGGAAAAAAAGAAGCAGCTGCAGACACAGAGGCCTTTCATTCACAAAACTTCATTCATGAGAAAGAAAGAGTTTTCATGATCTGGATCAGACGTCCATGCTCTCCTGCTGCATCTCGACGAAGAGACACCACTGCACTGCGTACAGGACGGAGGAGGAGATGGGGTCTGATGTTCTCAACAACTGAGCTTTGAACCCTTTCAGCTCAGGTGGGGCGGTGGATGGTCCATGCCTCGGAGCAACCAAGTTACCATCCACGCAGCGGCCCCGGCAAGACCCATTAATACCTGTCGAAACCCGACGTCTCATGACGCGCCTTCACCAGTCGTCACATCATCCTTTGTAGCAGTGGTAATGTTAGAAGTCGTCGTAGCACCCAGTAAGTGATGGTTTGCGCAGCCTGCGCAGTCCCAGCACTGGCCAAACATGCATGTTGGCCTTGTCAACAAAGGGTCCGATCGCTGCTAGCTTTGCTGCTGCCCTTCTTCTCGATAGAAATACATGCTCTGCAAATCAAATAGATAGCCCTAATATGCAGAATGGTACAAAGGAGGATAACAAGGTGGGCGGGCGTTAGGGACCGATTGTGCTCCCTGGCAAATGCAGGAGACAATTAGCTAACTTTTTTCCCCCAGGGTATTTAGCACAGAGCCAAAGAGTAAAATGGAGCTTCTGTATCTTCATTAGTATTTTGCCAAGGCTGTCGAGTTCACTTTGCTTATCGCAAATTAAGAAGGCAGCAACTTCGTTGTCATCGCCATTTCCTCCCGATTAGGCCTCTCGCTTAAAGTAGGCCTGAAATTTAACCTTGATGAGTCAAAGTGAGTTTTAGAGTTGAAGTTTTTTATTTATTTTTTTTTTTAGCAAAAAAATGAATGCTGACTTTTGGTCATGCGAACAATTAATTTTGTCCTCATCTCCGTAACCAGCCATATTAGAAGGGCAATCAGTCATGAAGACTGTAGCTCATTCGTCCGTCTTCATTCATGAACCTGAGTTCATTCAGAGATTCTAGTATTAGGAGTAGCTCCTGCCGCCTTCCTAATAAGGTCTGAACAGGTAGGCCCACCTGAGTAGGCCTTCTTGTACGTCGGACTCACGAATGCATGCACGCTCGTGCACTGTAACAGATAAATACGCAAACAGGGGGAGTAAGATGAGTTACCCAAGAATAACTTCCAAGGTAGCAGTTCCGAGAAGAGTAGAACCTTTTATTCGTCATTCCATCACCTTCCCCCCGTTGAGGCCCACGTGACCCGTGACCGTACTTTCGCAAGTCGTCCTGCATTCATCTCTTATTCTTCCAAGCCATATATGATGGAGGTGGGCACACCGCTAGGCATGCCTTAAAGAGAACACAAGGAGTGTCACCTGTGCCATTATGATCGTAATGGAGAGGCTTTATTAGATACCAATGAGACGATAAAGTGGTACGCAACATCATTATGCAACAATTTCTTTTCTCGGCACTTAGGTGGCAGCTGCATTTAAAGGCGCAGTCACTCAAAGCAACTTGCTACCAGAGACCAGGTGCCAGAGAAAGGCTTTTCTACTGCTACAGAAATGTTGTGGTGCAGTTGCTGATGTGCTTTTACAGCGGCTAGGGACTGCCAACCATGAAGCCAACCACGATGTATCTGCTTAAGGCTCGTGCATTACTAAGCCAAACGTTGGAAGTTTCCCCCCTTGTTAGGAATAAGCAACTCTGAGAGTGCTACCTTTTTTTTCCTGGAATAGATGTGGAGACAAAAGTAGAAGTGAATTTGCGTGATGCAACAAAGTTGATGATGATGGTCTGAAATGGAAATGACGATCTCTTCTGCATCACAAATGAGGTGTTGTTTAGACCCAATTTCAGTATGCAGTTTTTAAAGAAGCAAAGGCCGAATTCATAAAAAAGAGAAGGCCTTGAGCAACCGAGGAAGCAGAATTGAAGGCCGTATATACTGATCTACATACAATGGAGGTACATATGTACACGCATACCGAGCAGTTATTTTTGACCGTCAGATACGATAGTTCTAGATGCTTCACGATTTCATGGGTGCGATGAGCTGAGATTTGACTGAGCAAAATGTTTTGTGCATTTAGGAGTTGGTATGATAGTGTCAGATATGATCTTCCGCTCTTCTACCTGGTTGGAGTCGTCATCACCGCGGTAACTACCGTTTTTACCCGGTTCCTATTCATTTATTCACTGTCTTGTGCTGTATGTACGGTACGATGCGTATTACATGAATCATTACTTTTCAAGGACAAATGTTCCTGATTTTTTGACTATGAAAATAGTGAGTGTCATGTACCTTTTGACCGAAAAGAACTTTCTATAATACTGGTGGATCATTTTTGTGTGATCCTGGAGAAAAGATTCAGAACTTATGCCCAAGAGCCATCAGACTACAAAAATGACCGCATTCCGGATTAGGGCTTATATGAAAATGATTTTTTAAGTTTTAGTTTCATTCAACATGGGTCACACAATGGAGTCTGTCCATGTGATCATGCAATTTTTCTGTGTTTCAGTCTAACTCGGCTAATATTCAGCCACATTGACTCGGATTGGCTAACATGAAAACTACATGATTAGCAACCCTGACAGCAATCGGCGTTTCTAAGCTACAATGTACGTAGGCCCCAGTCTCCATAGGCACATTAAAAACTTTCCATAGATTGTACGTAAAGTGCCTAAAAATATAAGTCGCTATATTGATGAAGTCCAAGTAAAAGCTTTCCCCAAGTGCCTTTGCTGCCATGAGAAGTTTCGTCTGGACGGCAGTGTTTGCACTCACATGAGCATAAAACCGGGTTGCAGGATAACGTGGACAGAAATGTACAGAGAATCTTGGTGAGGACGAACTGCTGTAGCTCCAGAACAAAAGTTCCAACCAGAAAATGGATGTACAGAAGGCTGCATCTCTAAATCCTCTGCAAATAGGCAACGGTACTGTTATGTGCGCAAGAGGGGCTCAGGTGCACACATTTGGCCAGCATCTGTTGGAAAATGCGTTTTATTTCTTTAGAAAACGCGGGTAATTTTACTACCAATTGGTAATTTGGCACTTTCTGCCATCAATGGCTATTGGACTGATTGCTCCAGTTGTATGCGTTCACCCAAGAGTGAGACATGCGTGGAGTGTGTCTTGTCATAGCCCAAGTTAATAGTATTCACAGATCTCATTCCCGGGCTTACAGATATCCCCATCTCCAGTACCCAGAACGTCCCGCGTGTGTTTGAGGGAGAGACATTCCTGCTCATTGAGCTTTTTTATGTCCCCATCTTGGTCCATTGTTATGGAAAAAAGGCGGTGGACTTTTACACGCCTGTACCTAAACTGATCATCCTTACTCATGCTAATCCCGGACAGTGAGGAGCAGCGATGATTTTGAACGCACGCAAGTAGCAAAGCAGTGGAACGAGCACGTCCGAGTCGTGGACGGAGCGAACGAGCGTGCGGGCAATCGTGATCGGTGTTTGGGCGCGTGTCGTACCGGTCAGACGAGAGCGAGAGAGAGAAATCGTGTCTCACGCGCACGGGATGCGCGGACTTCTTGGGGGCCGTCTGAGAGAGAGAGGAGGAGTGGCGAGGCGTAGGAAAGAATTCCTCTCCACTGGGAGAAACGCTTCAGTTGGCGAGAACAAGTCCACTCTATATGTCGAGATCTCCCTCCTCCAGATCCTTGTGGTGCACACGTTCATTCATCTGAGAGCAACTCAATCAGTCGTCTCCACTATGACGACGAGAAAAGAAGAAGTGAATTGAGCGAGGAGGAGATCCCAACACGTAGAGACTGTGTCCAGGGAACGTCGAAGACCATCTCTGTCATGATGGTGTCGATAGTGCCGACTCTGCTGCTCTTGGACTGCTTGACGGCGGTGTCTGTCTTGGCGTCGTCACCGTCGTCAACGTCGTCGTCGTCATCATCCACGTCTTCGACGTCGTCAGCGTCACCGTCGCCCTCCTCCTCGACACCGTCATCATCATCGTCGACGTCTTCGTCTTGTGACTCGGAGAAGCTCGTGGTGTACAAAATGCTGTTCACCACATATTGGGACAGAGAGACCTTCCCTCGGCAATACCCGGAGTGGAGGCCGCCGGCTCAGTGGTCAAAGCTCATCGGTAACTGTCTAACTGTATTAGTTAAATATAGAAAAAGGCTATTGAGAAGGACCTTCATTTTTTCAAAAAAAAAATTCTTTTGCCCTGATGGCTCCAAAATTCCTGCTAAAATTGCAGGTATGAATGGCTGTGTTGTTTCCAAAACAGGGACATTTTATAGGCAATGAGAGACAGTGACCTTCTTGGGCAACATCTGAAAAGGGTTGCAACTGGGCCTACAGAAAGGATTTGAAAAAAGGAATGATGAAAAAAGAACAAACCACAGCAGTACAAGTGGACCAAAAATGCTGAAAGGTATCAAAAATAGCTTGATGACTAAAATACAAGATCACAGCTACCCTGTGCAACATTGTTAGGTCCAATATGGTGTGCACCATAAATGTTAAGCCACTTTTGAGTGGCCCTGCATAGCATTGCGTAGTGGCGCTGATCAACTGATGCATGCATATGAAGATAGATTCATGAATATATCCCCATGACCAATGTAACACAAGTGACATGTATGCGGAGAGCAAACTGAAAAACGAAAAACGCCAGAAAATGACCGGGTTTTATTGGAACTTCCAAAGCATTTTAATGTTCTCCACCATGGAGGGCTCCCACCCACTCGACCCCTGCTTGTGTCCGGACCCCTGTTATGTGGGGTGCTCGCTCCCTCCGCAAATCTGCAGCAATTTTCCCCGAGCCATTTAGCTCCGAGATCGAAAATATCTGCAAATATAGAGATACTAGGCTAGGTCATTTTTTTACCCCCTTTCTGTGTGCTATATTCGGTACAAGACGCCATTTGAATCTATTTTAGTCAAGTGGAATGAAGAAATCGTCAGTTTGGGGGTCCCCTCTTCTCTTGCTGTATTAACTACTAAAGTTCTTCTTTGCCAACGCAGTTTTACAGTACTAGAAGAAGTCAAAACTATCTTACGAGATGAGTCAATTTTTTCAAAAAAAAACCCCAAACATTTGACTCTGTCTTCCCCATTTTGCATAAGGTGACAAACCCAAGGTTTGCTCACTCAAGTTCCAAAATTTTCATTTTTTGACCTAGCCTAATCGATGGGTATGAAGATATATGTAGGTTGAGAGATGGACACGTATATGGAATGTTGTAAGTATCGATGGAAAGAGCTGAGCGAAACTAAAGAATCACGCTCAAAGCACCGATTTTTATGACTTAAGAACATTAAAAGTTTGTTATATTAACAGGGTGACCTGTTGAGCATGCTAGAGCTGAGACGGACTTCGCAGGCAAATCTGAGTTTGCACATGGCAAAAACGATCGCCAAGCATTTTCCTGCTACTTCGTGCTGATCAAAACATGAAAATCAAAGGCTTTAAGGTGTAAGCGCGAGAAAAAAACCCGAAAAACCCCTATTTTTTGGAGCAAAGGTCTGAAACAACAAAAAAGGTTAGTTTTCTTCCGACTATTTATCTTTTTTTCAGGTATTTGATGTACGAGGGCAACAGTGTAAATCTTTAAAAGAGGTCCAAACCTCCGTCAAAAGCAGAACATCTTGCACATTACTGCCGGCCAGGAAATGTGTGACTTAACGCAAAATTGTTAATGGCCACAAAATTTCCAGCCAAGTACCAAGATCACTAGAGGATATCTACGGAACTACGTAGGAAAAAACAGAAATCATAGTAGAGACACCAAGAATGCAGTATTTTTAATACAGTGAACCAATAATGCAACAATGCAACGTTATTTTCTGCTTTGTCTGGTAATATAACAACTACCTACGAAAGAATATCTGAATATTTCCCCTCCGCATGAAAAATCAAAAGTAGAGCAATAATGTTATGTCGATGCACAATCAGTAGTTATATGCAAGGTGGAGACTTTGCAACGTCACACTTTTTAGACCACTGCAACAATCTCGTACAGTCTCGACATTTTCTGACCATGACGAAATAGCATCAGCCATGACCAAAAGTTACTCTGTAACGTCGCAGTTGTTCTTCATCACTGCCTCCAGACGCCTTCTGGAGCAACCTTCTTCATCTTAGGCTTCATTTCTTGAAGTAGATCCTGTAACGTTGCAAAGTCCCCACCCTGTAGATGGATCGATAGCTGTATTAGATCGATAGACAGATAGATAGATGGGTATATAGATAGATCTGACCGTATTCAAGCGCAGCACATGAACTTCCTTGGCGGCTACGTGTGAGGTGATGGACTAAAGGAGATACTTACATCAACGAGCAGAATTCGCATTACAAGCTTGACCTACTGGCCTAATGCTGCCCATTCTTATCTGGCAGAGACAGACAGAGAGCTAGAGCAGAGAGAGAGAAGAAGAAGCACTGTATCAGGCCAAGTTTGTTTAGTAGAAGGTGAAAGTTATTTTAGAGAAAAGCAACAAAATGCTGCTAATGTCTTGGATAGGATTAAACGACATCGATGGCGGAGCGAAAAACGTCATGTTATGATAGGTTTAGGTTGGCCAATGACAGCATCAAGGTTGCAAGTCTTTTTCCCCTGTTTTTCTTTCAGTTCAGCCTTTCACCAGGTAAGAGCAGTATTATTGTTCAAGCAAAAATTGACGCAGTAAAACTTGCTCGAAGTCATTTTGAGCAGCTTACGTACGTCTACTTCATGGATTGAAGAGACTCACAGCACTGCATACGAGTAGGACACGTGAACGTTTGCGCTCATGACGTACTAGACGGGCTGCTGCTACTCATCTCTCTCCTCTTTGCATGACTCGCATGGTCAAAAAGTGTTGACTCAACATACTTCTTTTTCCTCCTTCGTCTACAAACTGCTGTCTCAAGTTCACACGAGCATATACACACTCACTGTATGCATATACGACGTGTACATGTACATGCTCATGCATTACAGTGATTTCTCACACTCCTTGTCATGGCTTGAGCTCGTGCCGACATCCATGATTCTCTTGCGTGTGTACGCGGATGTACAGCACGGGCATGGGCATGTTAATGAGGAGCATTTGCGAAATCCTGCTGCTCTTTTCTCTGTCATTGTTCAGCCGGAGCTGAGAGAAGCTTGGAGGAAATGCCCAAGCGATCATTAGAGTGTTGGGTACGAGCAGGAGTGACAAATCTTGTTTTAAGAGGTGCAAAAATCTCCAGCTTGACAGCCTAAACGATTCCGTGAGGCGAAGGAGAAGTAAGTGCATCTCTGAATGACCGATTTTCAGGGACACGCGGGTCTTAAGCATTCACGATCGAAATCTGATCGCCAGAAATACATGGATGGATGCAGGTCCAGCGCTTTACGAGATGCCGGTTGATGGGAGTGATTTCAGCTTGGCAAAAAAGGGTTTTTCTCTCCCTTCCTTAACACACACACTAAAGTGCCTCATATTCCTTTAAGGTCCCTCCTAATCACAAGTCTGCTGTGCGCCTTAAGGTGGGAGCATGTTGAACTTTTACTGCCCGTTTAAGACTGCCCTAAATCCAATTGCATCTTGAGCAACCGTTTCCTAATAAGGAGTAATCGTGGCATTTACTACTAGGAGGTCAAATTTATGAAGCAGAGAGATCTTAAAATGCTGCATGTTGATCCATCCACGGACTTGATTGTCTTCAGTAAGACGTTCGTCAGCCTTGTTCTCATTCTTTGCAGGCTTCTCGCACGATCCAAGCTATAACTTATTTACCATGGGTCAGCCGGCCAGTGAATCCCTAAAGCAGTTTGCTGAGACTGGCGAGACCGACCTGCTGGACAAGCAGTCGATCGACCTGAAGAACGGCGCCGCTCTGTTGGACGGCTTCACCGCGCCTCCCATAGAGCAGGGCAAAGGGCGATCAAAAGCTAAGCTCTTTGTGGACGGAAATCACACCTTGGTAAGCACTTTCCTGGACGTTCCTTCATCGGAATAATCATTGTACGTACAGGCAGGGTGCATCGGAAAAAAAAGACTCTTGGCTGTTGTTGAGCGGCAAATTGCTGCACTACTCGCCGCTGGGACGAATCCCCGGCCTTCGAGCAATGCTTGTTTCTTTCTTTCTTTCTTTCTCACTCACATTGCTCATACATGTTCAATACAGTCCTGACTACTTCGACAGTCCGCACATACACGAGCTACTGACGAGACAAAAGAGAAGCAAGAAAAAGAATTCGCGCTTTCATTCATTCATTAGGAGATGCCTCTTGTAATTTGTATGCAAATGCGTCTACAAGATCTTAAATCGTTGCTTCATGATTTTACCCCACCCAGCCCATGAGTGAAGCAGCCGTGAATAAGAGAAAAACACGGCGGTTTTACGATGACGGACGATATGCGCGTTTGAGTGTGGGTGCCTCACTTATGCACGTTGCCAAGTGATGCCAAGCTAGAGCAGCAGTCGCAAGACTCCATTAGCAAGAGATCATTCCAATATGGAGCCTTTCTTGACTCTTTTCTTCTTGCTATCCTAAAGCATCTTGGTTTCAGGTGTCTCTGATTTCCAAGCTGATTCCCTCTCCCGATTGGTTTGTCGGCGTGGACAGCCTCGACTTGTGCGAGAGTGGGAGATTCCTTGATTCCATCACTGTCGAGGTGAGCACTCGACAAAGTCATGCATGCGCGCAGCCTAGTCAGTGACGAGAGTCACGAAACTTCGAGAGAACTTCGTCTACGTACAGTGCGCGCGTACTACGTATGTATGTACTACATATTACGCATAGGTGGACCCCCTGGATGCGGGCACGGACAACGGCTTCACTTTCACGGCGCCCAACTGGCCCACCACGCCCCAAGGGATCATCTTCAAGATCACCAATACGTACCCGACGCATCCAGCCGGATCCTTCCACTATCCAGAGCTCTCCAGCTTGCCCACGATTGCCACATTCACATTTCAAAAGGTTCTTTTTCTTCAAACATTTACTGCTGTAATCAGTCTTCATTATAGCTTTGGTCGATATCTCACAGGAGAAAGAATACGAATTGAGCGAAGTCTTCCACATTGGTACTGATAACTTGGGCGAGGAGCTCCTCACCATGGAACACGTCAATAGGTACTCTTACAGCATCGTCAAAGAAGATGAAGAAGATGTGGTAAAAACTGACGATGCCGTCATTGACTTTGTGCCAAAGGAGCGCAGCGACACCATTATTGCTGAAGACCACGATGACAACAACTATGGCCTGGACGACGGTGATGACAACCAGACTGAAGAAGTCGAAAAGAATGAATATGCTGGCCTGAAAGAAGACTTGAACGAGATCTTAAGTAACGAGATCAGCCGCCATCACCGCCAACGGCACCATGGTAGCGGAAGAGGCCTTAAGTCTGCTATCAAGGCCTTCCGATCAACCAACAAGCGGGGGTACCACGCCAGCACCGGACCCACGGACTTCTTCAAAAAGAAGTACAAGTCAGGACTGTTAGAGGTTAGTGAGAAAGAGGCTCCCTCTTACAGTGCATGCAGAAACTGTGATCACGGTACCCATTCCTTTATTTCAAGAATGCACAGGAGAAGTTATTCAAGAAGAAGAACTTCTACGAGAAGATCCTAGAGTCCTATCACGCCAGACGAAGCAGCAAAGGCCTCTCAGAGTCACTGGCCAAGAAGCTTGCGAGGAGGAAAATGAGAAGGCTTAGGAAGAGGAAATCGAATAAGCATCGTGAGTAGTCGAGCGACTTGATCGTAGCTGTTCACGGGACTGCACGTCCTGTACTTGTAGGCCACCCTCGCCACTGCAAGGTGAGTGAGTGGACCTCCTGGGGTCCGTGCAGCAAGTCGTGCGGCATCGGCGAGGCCAAGAGGATGAGAGAAATTCTTAAGGAGCCAAAGCGCGGAGGAAAAGCGTGTCCGGCTCTTCAGGTGAGAGAGAGAAAAAAAGTTATTCTTTATAGGCCTTGATGCAGTGATCTCGTTCATCTCCCCGCAGGACGTCAAGTGGTGCGGAAGCGCGAGGAACTGCAGAGAGAACTACTTTAACTGGTGAAGAACTAACATCGTATACATGTGAACGTGTGTACGCACATATATCTATATCTATATATAGTATATCAGAGAGGAGTGTCCGTGTGTCTGTTTGGTGCGCATCTCCTCAGAGACCGCCGGGCCGATTTGAATGAAAGAGTTGGCAGGGTAGTAAGTTCCCACCCCCTGCCGAGAAGAATGAGTTTACTTAACTGTAACACGTCCACTTCGGGTGAAATGGTTACTCACCCCGGGGGTGTAAGTGGTCCAGCCCCGTGGGCTGACCCCGAGGATGCCCATTTTTAGTAAAGTAAACTACTCTTTGATCCCCTTGAAAAGGAGAGCTTACCCGCGTAAGTGCATGTGTGGGTCATCCCGGAGGGAGGGCCGATGATGATCCGTGCAACGAATGGGTGGGTACGCTAGTCAAATAATATACATTATTATACATGGTGTGACCATAAAAGAAACGTCCAATTGTCTATTCATATACGTACGTCCTGCATTACAGCATATACCTAACTGCTAGGGTATCAACATCTGGCAGAGTGTACAAGCACCCGTACAGCTGAGCATCGACAAACTAGTACACGTGCACGGCCACTGGGGTCGTGGATCGAACGGAATTGTTAAGCATCCGCCCAGGACGCGGTGACCAAGCCCACAAAGAGTAACTCGGACGCTCACTAATCTCGCCAAGTAGAAGAGGCGATAATAGGGCAATAGATAGAAGTGGCAAATGTTTATAAGTTGATCTAAGATCTAGACAGGTAATGGAAGCAGGCGACTACATACATTGACATGTGCGTCAGTACGTACACGCGGAGGAATATTCTTGTCAGAGCCACTGAAGTGGGCATCCAGGCAAGACGTCCGCTCGTTTTAGTAGTCCATGGTGATCCTGCGACGGCTGGGAGACGTAGGAAGGCGTGTAGTACGAGACCATGGAAGCATAGACTGGCTCAGACCTCTTTGCCTCCTTGCTCAAGTTGTTGTTCTCCTGAAAGCTCATGGATCCCATCCATGTAGAGAGGGAGTCCATCAAGGCGCCGCTGGACTGCTGCAACTGTTGACCTTGGAACGATTGCTGCGTAGCTGACGTATCCTTGCTTGCGTCATTGACGCTGCGGCAGAAGGAGGAGGGGAAGGACGGGGGCAATCGATTGGTGACCATGAGACCTTGCTGTCGTTGTTGCTCATGTCCACAATTCGCCCCGTTTGTACCAATCGGACGGAAGGGACTGTTCATCTTGGGCGCCTCGACCACAGAGCAGCCAGTGGCAAGCAGCACTACTGTTGTTTTTCTTCCTTCCTCCGCTTCAGATGCTCTCCTTCCTTCCTGTCCTGTGTGCGCGCATTGGTGACGCTCTGGTGCGCGCAGTCCTCCTCAGTGTCGTCCTGGCTCGTGTCAGTCCCGTTGTGCGCACAACGGGCAACAAAGGACTTCTTTGTGACGACGACAGAACGCATGCGCAATCGATTCAAGCACGTCCTCTCACGTGTTATATTGCTACGTACAATACGGTTGTGACTGAACACATCCATCGCTGCGCTTGCGCATGAGTTCGACGTGCTTCGGAAGCGACGACGGTCGATTGAGCTGGCCCTGAGGCAAGCAACTGCTCCTAATCCTAGTACGCGTACGTACGTGTACGTGCTACTCATCGATGTGATGCTTTCGGATTGTATGATGCTCTCTACGACCTTGTGCTATTCTTGGTAGGATGTGCTCAATGAAGTAGCTACGCGAGACTCTTTTCTCTCTTCTGCCCTTTGATACTCAGTGCATTTTATGCGCAATACCAAGACAGGAAAAATCGCAGTGAGGCCGAGTCTCTCCTAAGCAATCGTGCCCACGTGGTCCTACGTACGTCGACCCGCACATGCAGCTCTTTCCGCTTATATAACTTCATCAGCACTGCAGATTGCAGGTCCGCAGGAAAAGAAAGAGTCCACCAAGAATAGCAGCTGCTTGCGCGTGTACACGTCCGTGTGTTACGTGTGTACGTCCTCTACCTACGAGGTGAACACCGTCCAACTTTGAGTTCGTTACTAAGCGTCGTTGCGTTGTAACGTATTTCGTAACTTGGCCATCAGACTTATAGTACGACAGTCCCTTGAACTAGCAGCAGCGGGAGCCGAGCGTCCTTCCAAATTCCCCTTGGCCCTGAAAAAGGAAAAAGTGTTGCCTTCCTCAGGCAACAGCGACAGAAGCGAAGGCCACGAGGCAACACACCCGAAGTGAGCCAAGGTCGGCGTGACGGCCGAGGCCAAAGCAGTCATCCAAGGTCTCTCCTTCTTTTGAAGGTTATACAGGAGGTCACTTAAGGCAAGGTGAATGAATGCATGCGCCATTGCGCCGACAACTTTATTTGTAGTACTCTCACACACTGGGAGTCTACGTAGCAGCCGCCCGTCCACGCACCGCAGTTTTGGCTCGGATGTCTGAGGCTGCAGCAACTTTGTGTGTTGTCCGTGTGTTTGTGCGCGTGTGCGAAAATGGTGCGGCAGAGAGAGAGAGAGAGAGAGAGAGAGAGAGAGAGAGAGAGAGAGAGAGAGAGAGAGCGAAGAATTGCACCTGGCCATGACTAAGAAATTCATGTTTGGATGGACTAAACTGTGAAAAAACTGCATTGCAATGAGAAAGAGAGGCCGACACACGCATCACTCATGGATAGATAAAGTACATTTAGAGTGCACAAGCATTCTTGAAATCGAGAATGCCGGAGTCGGCCAAATGGGCTGATTCTTGCATGCACTCAGACTTGGTTAATCCCAAGAGGATCAGACTGTGTTAGCACATACAGCAAGTACGGACAGTGAGAATCGTGTTTGCCAATGTCGGGACTGCCCCGCACTTGCACTGTAATAGTCCCAACCTGAAAAGTCTTACATCTTTTCCCCCAAAGTGAGAGGCCGTGTCTGAGTGCTATCATATGTGACTGGAACAGTGAACTTGCTCTATGTCTTAACGCACTGTAGGGTTGTGCGTCGATCTCACCTCACGATATCCCCAGGGTGCTTCACTCGGCCATCGTCGTCGTGAGTCGCATGCTCCACTGTGGGCGGAGCGTCGCACGTGTGAGGAGCTATCAAATAAGCAGATTCAAGGTCGTGGATCCACACGAGAGTCCGCGTACGTTCGAACATGACCGGACAGAACTTACGGGCGAGGTTGCAGTCGAGCTGGCACACGAAGTTATGCTTGTCAGCCCCGTCGCACTCGCCGTCGTCGATCTGTCGAGCATCCACCGATCTGGTCCCGTAGAAACATCGATTCATCGGCCCGTTGAGGCCTATTGAAAGTGGAATCAGTTCTCCATTGCCCATCGGTTCATCATTGAGCTTGCCTTCGAATGAAAAATCACTTAAGTGATCCCCACTCGTAAAGGTGTCTCCTGCAGGGAGGATCCACTCCAATTTGGATTCGCATGCTTCCCAGCTACCACCGCAGTCATCGCCGGGCTTATGCAGAGAGACCCACTGAGAGTCGGCGAATGTGGCTAGAACAGACCTAATTTGTATGCACCGTGGCGCTCACTGACTACACATATATTGCTGGTAAGTATAGCTGAGTGTAGTTGGGACATACAAGACTTATATTGCTGCGTTATTGACTGGGATTGTAGTTGACTTTTAGAGCTTGAATCTTTATTAGGGGGAGCAGGAGAAGAACAGGGCTGCAAAGTAAGAACCGGAATACAAAATAACTTTAGAGCTTGTTTGTGCTTTGCTGAGCCGCAAAGGGCAAAAACATGTCCCTATTTCAATAGAAGTTGAGAGGAATCCCAAAGTAAACCATCTATTGAGCTGCGTACCCAAGAAGAACTCGTACGCCTGCAGCTTGGAGGAGCTCGCCAGGTCCAGTACTGTGGCGCCATCCCCTGCGCACTCGGATTCGGCCTCACTCATGGTCTTAGCCTCGTCGCCGAAGTACTTGTAGTAAGGGCCCAAGGAGGAGGAGGTGGCCAGGGCACTGTAGCCAGCGGGGAACTGTGAGTTGACACACCTCATGGGCGTGCTGGACACTACGTAGATACACATGAATGAGAGTTAAGCTGTGTCCACACCAGACGTGTAGTGGCTCCAACTGTGACTAACGTTCCATGGTGTGTCTGTACCTGCGTTGCAGTCGAATTGACAGAGTGAGAAGAGTCGGGCCCGGCAGCTTTTATCGCTGATTTTTTTAAACTTTCGCTTAACCCTAAAGCAAGCAGAGGCACCGTCGGTCTCCCAGTTGAGATCGACCTGGGAGGGGTCGAAGGAGGTTCCGTCAATCCAAGTGAAGCTCTGCAAAACCGTAGCTCGGTGAAGCACAAAGGCATCTCTCTCCCTCACAGTGATCATACGTCCTGGTCACAGACGTCGCTGCCACGCCCGGTCCGCTTCAAGTTCAAGAGTCCTATCCACAAGGTTGTCACCGACTGACTGCTACCTCCTTGGAGACTTTCAAGAACTGCAGATTTCAAGCATCACCCCAAATCGTTCATTACACGTAGGGCACAGACTTGCCTCCTTTGACGGCATTTAAGTCATCCACAGTCTTGATCGTGACCAAAGTGGCACCTTCTTGTTCACAGTTAAGCTTCGCCTCCCAAAAGTTCATCCTGCTGCCGATCTCTCTAGGAAGTGATGAAACTCAAAACATGTGTTCAACCGTCGACATTAATGTGCGAGAGAAAGTTTCCCCTCTACCTTTCCCGCTTAGTGCCTACCTGCGATAGAACTTTCCATCGGTGGACCAATGGCTGGAGTATCCTGGTGGCACCTGGATGTCACCTTGAGGACACATTTCGGCTGGGACCGACAGTGACTGACTCAACCGCCAACCTGCGGACAAGCGACGGAGTAAGCGCAGACAGAACGTTTGCCTTTCGTATTACCACACCTAAACAGAAAATCCATAAGCGCAGCAGACGGAAAGTTGTCATCATGATGCTTTCAGGTCCAGACACGCGACCTGACTAAGTACTCTGTTGGAGTCCACCATGGACTTTGCATGCGAAATTTGCTCCGATTTGACAGTCATTGTCCTGAGCTTTAATCTTTATGCCAATCTCTGCCCCTGATTGAGCGTGTTATGCTCCAAATCAATTTTCATGGTGCAGCACACTCCGCTTATAAGGACTCCCTCGGAACGACGCAATGCCTTAAATTCGAAGTTAGCACTGACCTGTACGGCTGAAGTCGCGGCATCTCAGAACAATTGAACGGATCAGCCTTATGAGCGGAGAAGTCTGAGCTCTAAGAGGTTTGGAAACCGGAAGAAGTGACCTTATAAGCAGAGTGGCCTCATAAGTGGAGCGTAGTGCATAACGTGGATGAATTGCTGCTGTTCTTGAACGCTCTTGGTCTGTAGTCGGCATTAATGAATGGCGTTGCTGGACTCCGGAATCGAATGTGACCACATCGAAGATCTGCTGCTCAGTTTCATTAACAGGGTGAAAAATAACCCCTCTGAGCAGAAACAAAAAGTCGCACATTTGACCAAAAGTGTGCATACGTACGCATTTTTGCCTGGAATGTTCACCTATGAATTGAGACTACTCCACCAGGGAAAGATGTAATAATTTATGCTCCCTCCTGGGGCCCTCATGTTGCACTATGACGACATATTCAATTGTAAGAAGGATGTCACGCGGTGACACAATTAGGCCTTTTTGATTTGTTCGGTCATACAGCAAATGACAGCCAACGTGTTGAGCACGGTCAAATCGTGTCCTTTCTTAATGTTGCGCTCCATGTAGACCCTTCTAAGCGAAGAAACATTTTTTGAAATAAGGTAGCAGTGCCACATGGTTGGTTCTTAAATCTCCGTTTCTTGGCCCTGTGATAGATCTTCCTCCACCTGTGGAGAACTCACTGGAGGTCAGTAGCAGAGCCTTGCCTTGCTCATAGCACCGCACAGCGCAACACCCGTGGCCAAACGGTGCTTGGGAGTGACGGAGTCAGTCTTACATCAGCGATGACGTCATTTCTGCAACCGTAGACGGTGTGGCTCTACCTGAGCGGTTTTCTTCCACGCGCATAAATGTACACGTTGAGCATTATTTTGATTGCACCTGCGCTCTCCATTGTAAGTGAATCAGGTGGCAACACAATGCACACTTCTGCCTCCAAAACGACACGAACAGAAATGCTTATGCTGCACTTGTACGAAATGTCCCTCAAGGAGACAGCCCTCGGTTCATGTACAGGTCAAAAATCGGGAGAATTCATCCAAAAAATGAGGATCTTTCATCCCAACCGTGGCAACGCAATTTTGTATTTGACGTGGAATTCATTTCAGAAACTTCGTAGCACCAAATTAAAAGTATTCATTTATTGAGAGGGCTGAGCTAGGCTAATTGGGCTGGCCTGGGCTGCCTTTCTCGCTGCTGACAATATAAATTACAACCCTTTAAATTCAGAATGCCACGAACGTAAAGCAGACATTTTGCGTCAAATTTATGTAACAGCTTTAAGTGAATGAGGACATACCAAACTTTACTTGCATGATATTTCTATAGTGAGTCATTTAAATTGTTGTTTCTTACACATTTTAAAATGTCAATACAAATGCTCCATTTTGGGGGTTACAGGCTCTCATTTGAAAGATATAAGCCTGTGTGGTGATCACACTACACTGTAATACTTACTACACGGCGGTGGGTGATCACTGATCAGTAAAAGAGCCTTGTGCACCGCAACTAATTCATCTCCTCATCTCGCAACCTCCTCCATTTCTGGGCAGTAGCGGGTGGACGGATGTTGACTTATTTTGTTTTTTGTCCGCATGCTATCATGAGCAAGTACTTGTCTGCCCAGAACTCTCTCTTAAGTGTTTGTGCCCGACAAATAAGTACTGCTTTATTTCATGCACTTACAGTAGAACCATGAATTTTCGTGCCAAATAGTGCTCAACCTGCGTGCAGTATAAAGTTCCCTAGTCCATTGATATGGATCACTGTTATAGACATTTGAATGAATCCTGAAAGCCGACAAGCTGGACAGGTTTTGAATGAGGCATTCCTTGGTCTGAAACTGGCACGTGTCCGAGATGAAGAGGATTAAGAATGTGATGGAGGTGAAACAAAGAAGAGACCGCCGGAGATACATGAGAAAGTACGTTGTCGAGAGCCTCTTGCTCACTTGCAACGATAGTTTTGTTCGTTAGATGCATCGCGATGTTGAAGTTGGACGTCTGTGATGTCACTGTATCCTCCAGTGCTCCTGTACCCTTCCACAAGTCGATGCTGCTTCGACGACGACGACGAACGTGTCCCTGGGACACTGCGAAGCGACGGTGATGATGTCGACGTCGACAAGTCGCTCCCTCTGCTGAACGAAGGGGATTTATTGATGATCAACTGCGACGGACCGCTCAGAACGATAGAGGAAGAATCAAGTCGGAACTGTAAAGCCGATTCCCTGCGTGCCGTCAATGCTGTCAATGCTTGTCGTTATTGCTTGAAGATGGTCAGACTTTGTTGGGGCACCTGCCGAAGCTGGCACTGCTGTCCTCCACTTAGGCAGCGTTTTCGCTGGAGGAACCACCGAGATCGTTGGTAACTACGAGTAATAATCAGTGACGTATGAGCGAGCGTTAACTCTACCTCGGATGCCGGACTCTACCGTCGTGTGGCAGGTCTCATTCTTCCTTCACGCGTCACACTCGTCAATGGGGAACCCACGGGCAGAGCAGAAGTTGTTACATGTTAGCAAAGCTTCAGATGGTCCGAAGAGTCTTTAACATTGCAACTTAGCAGAAATACGGATCATGTGAGGACCGACTTTTCTTGTCCTGACTGCCTTGCGGAATCCTCTCCATGGGCCCATTACTGACCATCAGGCCCATTAGTCCTAGCGGTTCTGTTAAGGGGCCTTCTGTGACTGGATAAGGCTCCAGCGTTCGAGCGCCCCGTAGACTAACCAGTGTTCTTGGCGCCAACTTCATCTCGAAGTATCAGGGTGTGGATCCATCTTCATAACGTGCAAAACTCGGACCTCTGAAGCGCCTTCACAGGAACGACGTCCGCCTCGTACACCATAGACTAGGCTTTGTCCGGTAAGACAGGCGGAATGCTTACGTACGCACTCTATCGCAGATAATGAGTATAGTTGAGTTTCCGAATGGAGATTGTGGACTTCTCCATAACAGATGTCTGTCAGTTCCGTTTGGACTTGGAGGGGCCGTCCCAGTAGGACACTTGGTTCGCCTCCGACTTCCACATGACTGTTCCACCAAACCACACGTTTCGCCTCGGTAAGACATGCTTCACATTATAAAGCCATTACTGAGGCAATAAGGTAGGCGCATCATTAGATCACCACTAATCAAGTAATCCATCGTGATCAATACGTCAATCCTGTGCGTACGTGCCTCAATGGCGGCGACACGGCTACCCTGGCCAGTCACCGGGACCAGCATCAAGAGCATGTTGTGGGACACCACAGCGAGCAAGCACGTGCGTGGGCGCAGGACACCGCGAGATCACGTTCTTGACGAACTTTCGTGCTCCTGGCGGCTCCCCACAGTAATATACTGCTTCTGTCAAACTTTTTGAGACGTTCAACTTTGACTCCACCAATCGCAACCTCATGTCCAAACAATAAGAGGGTTAATCCAGTTATTCAAGACTTTGAAGACATTGACTCACTGATATTTCAGCTACTCTGTGTACATTCGCCAGGCCGGATGGATGTGCCGCGTGCAATTTTGGACCAGTAGGGGGTGACGAACGCCTTCATCGACGTTGGACTCACGCAACCATCCAAGGCTATCAATGGCAGCATCTACCATACGAAGGACTGGATCGCATGGGTGCAAATCTTCCTCAATCGTTGACTGGTGATCCAACTGCCTGTACTTGTTCAGTACCCAAAGTTCATTAAACTCTGTGTTGATGGTGGCCTTCGCATCCATTTTAGCCTGGGACAACCTGAATGCTGGCTCCAAGGGACAGTACTCAACCAATCTCAGCGACCTAGACATAGTGGCTTTGACGTGCCAATATGCAGCAAGGTCTCAATGTGCAGCATCACTCAAGTGTACAGTAAGTTGCAAATCTGTTATCCTTTCAACGTGCCGAATGCCCTTCATGGTGCAGGTGACGTTTTACAGCTTGGGAGATACAATTGCGGAGACATCGAGAGGTGGTCAAGCACATCAAGCGTTCATTTCCCACTGAACAAACAGATGTATTGTGCTCCTGCTTTAGGCGCCAGCTTGGAAAGGTCCCAGCTTGGATACGCAGAGTAACGCCGACATCGAGTGCCAAGAACCAGCTACGTTCTGCATGACTGTGGTAGCGAAGTCCTCGGAACGGAACATCAACTCTTACACTTGACGTAACTTGAGCGCGGACCTCACAGTTGTACTTCCTGAGATGACTTTGAAGGAGTTGCACTTGCACTCCTCCTCCGCGTGCGATGCTTTATTTTAACCGCGTGATTTGCGGCCCTGGCATTTCGGCACCATGAACGTCACTCCACCGTTATCCCCGAGAGATCGACTTGCACGCACATTTGAACACGAAAAGAGTCATTCTCTGGAGGGAACTATGCGGATTTGAGCCGGTCAGTGTTAAAGTTGAAAGCCGCCGCTGACACCGACGTGAAGGAGTGGAGACTCTTCCATCGTCGTCACGCTCCCAGCGGCCGAGGTGGCGTACACATCTGACGCCAAAACTCTCGGGCACATATGCGTAGGTCACACTTCAAGTTTGGAACTGGAACTTCAACTGGCTGCAAGGTAATCCAGAGGCAACGGAGTGGTTGCCGTACTTCCTCCGTGGCGTCTCCGTGACCCTGTCCTACGTCATGCATTCATGCTCGCCGAGGATCCTCATCTCCCCTTCCTGTAGTGCATGGTCGCGCTCGCAGGAAGGAAGATAACATTGGGCGCGCGCACCACCCAGCGATCGATAAGGTGCGTCCGCACGTTTATGTGCGCAGCACCTGCCTGCCTGTCTACGAGCTGCCTGGCCTCGACTGGCAAAGAACTTAAGAAAGGAAGCCAGTGCTGCGCCTGCGTCTGCGTGCCGCCGGCCCGCAGCAGTGACTGCGCGCTCAAGTTCGCCTGGTTCTGGACGTCAAACAAGTAATCAAAGGACTCGGATTTCGGAAGTTGGTCGAGCCTGACCGGACGAGGAGCCTCGGAGGACGATCTCGGAAGAGTGGCGTCCCTCCCAACCTCCTCGCCCCCCCCTCTCCCCCATCTCTGTTCGTCAGTAACGAGGTTGCCACCATGTTCTTCGTTCTGCTGGTGACAGTGTCCGCGGCGGTCCACGCCACGCCAGATCCACGCCGGCGCTTCAGGGATCAGGATCTCCCGGCCCAGTACTGGACTGCCTACCTCAACGTGTCTTACGTTGACACTGCCAGGCAAGTGTGGCACACTGAGAAGACTGAGACCGGGCGCTTCGGCACGGCCGGGCCAACGTCTGCCGGAACGGTTGGCGCCGGAGGCGTAGCCGTCAGCCTGCGGTCGGCCGCCGACCCCGAGGACGACTCTGTCTGCGCGCCGCCGTTCGTCCAAGACTCCATTCCCTCGGACCAGCCTTGGGTGGCGCTGGTGCGGCGTGGCGGTTGTACCTTCAAAGAGAAGATTGCCCACGCGACCGCGCTCAACGCCAGCGCGGTGCTCGTGTACGACGACGAAGAACGTGACACGCTGGAGTCGATGAGCACCGACGGCGAGGAAACGCCAGCAGTGCTCACCTATCATTGGAAAGGACGAGAGATAATTGATCTCATGAAAACTATTGGCCGTGTCTACGTCACCCTGCAGAAAGGGGCGCAGTGCTTCGCGGTCGCGAACGACAGGCCTCCGGTCATCTGCTCGCGACCCACCGGAGGTAACGCCGTTCTGAACCTGTACGAGTCGCCGAGTCCCTATAGTCCCAACTGGCCTTGGAACACTACCTCCGAAGGAGGGTCTGGATCTTCCACAACGTCAACGTCACCCGCTGACTTGGCCGTCGAAAAACGCACGTCGGTGCTCTTCGTGTCGATATCATTTGTGGTGCTGATGGTGATATCTTTGGCGTGGCTCGTGTTCTACTATGTGCAACGCTTCCGGTACCTTCATGCGAAGGACCGTCTGGAGCGTAAGCTATGCGGCCAGGCCAAGCGAGCGCTCTCCATCATCTCAACCTCGGTGCTGCGCAAGGATGACCTTGAAATGCGCGACTTCTCGGAGACGTGCGCAGTTTGCATCGAGACTTATCGCGTCGCCGATGTAGTCAGGATCCTGCCGTGCAAGCATCAGTTCCATAAGTCGTGCATCGACCAGTGGCTACTGGAGAAGAGAACCTGCCCCATGTGCAAGATGGACATCCTTAAACACTACGGCCTGACTGACCAAGAGGACGCCGAAGAGAGAGAGGAACCGCTAATCAGTCTCTCGTAGTTAGTCATTCCTCGCCAGGATTATGAGATAAGCTGGTGGACTCACCTCAATGCTTAGTGCATTTTGTTCAACGGTTAACAATATGAATTGTTAGCATATTATCCGTTCTTCCCTCTCAATCTTAACAGTGATTGTGATATCGTACATGTGAAGTTGTACGTTCTCAGATCAGTATTTTCTGGCAAAGAAGATCATGTTTTGTTGGTTCTTGGTTCCGTTAATACACATGTACTGAATCATGCCAGTGCTTACAACATGAAATGGGTCAGAGCAAAAAGTTGGCTGTGGTTATCTGGCACACTCATGCATGGAGGCTGGCTTGAAATGGGGTCAATTTCGGAATTTGACTGAGATCACTTGGGCTTTGTTACCTTTGGATCATGCGGTGATGTCAAGCGCTTTCAGAAAAGTTGCGTTTGACTTGTTTCACAAGTGTTCAAGTGCTGCTATATAAGCCCAGAACGTAAAGTTGACTGCAATTGCTCGGGTGGACATAACCCACCCAAATGAATGTCAATTTTTTAAACTTAACTTCTGCAACTTAAGTCATCGAACTCGTCACCTAACGAAGTTGGTGTAGTACATCCAACGCAATACTGCAGGCGAGATGAATATGTACAGACTTTTAAAAGGCTTTGGGACAGGTATTAAATTACTTTTATTGAAAAAAAGTTTTATTATGACTCGTAGAGTGTACATAATCTATAATGTGTTGTCATATATCAACATGGAGCATTAGTTCCTACTTGAAAGGCCAGGCGGCTGACTCAGCTTATATGAAAAACTCTAAGAGCTAAAACATTTCTCATGTCCTTTTCATTCACATGACATAAAATGAAGCTAGGATGTCCACATGGAAAAGCAATTTTTGGCGCAGTCAAAAGTATACCCCAACTTCTAGAGGATCTTCATTCCTTAGGGGATTCTTCAGCTAAGCAACCCAGCCCTGGTCACTATCCCATAAGAGTCAAAATCTAAGTCCAAGCGGGCTGCTCGACTCGACAGCCTCTGACAGTTTCTTGGTTGCATTCAAAGCTCTCTCCTTGACGATCTGAGATCTCATTTGCCACTATGTCACTTACTCACGCAAGCTAGAGTACGGCTTGAAATTTAAAATTCTACTGCTGGGCGCAAAATTAAGAGTTCTCGTCCTGATTTTTCATTCTATTCTATTGAGCTGAAAGGAATTGTAATCACATCACCTATTTTCATTCCATTGCTTTCAGAGGTCACAGTGCTGTCCCAATTTTTTCTGTTACGTTGTCAAATGTAAGTTATTCGTCCTTTTGGCCACTCAGAGTGGAATGGGTGTTATAAAGCCAGAGCCGGTTTTTGTAAAGTCTTCAACTGTACAAGTGTTGCACAGATAAAGCACCATTATAGTCCAAAGGTCTATTACACTATGACGCATGGTTATATAATTTTTCAGGAGGTTCAGCCTTAATTTGGCGCTGTCACACTTAAACTGTCCCTTACAAAGGGAAAGGGAAGGCCCTCAGTGGGAACGGTGCGAAGAACTTTTGGAAGTGGTTTTCCAACCTTCGTCTGTACCACTTAGAAGAAACTTTACATTGTTGCACAATGCACACTAAAATGTGTGCCGTAGCTCTTGCTTAACAGAACACACGTAACTTGCATCCCGGGAAGAGTGGAAGTAGAGGATTAAGTGCTGTGACAAAGAATAAAATTTTGGTCAGAAACTCAAACTTTTTATTTCATACTCTCCTTGTTCAGCTCTGCCACAATTATAAATGAAAACTTCAGTTTAAGGCTATTTCAGCGTCACCCATGGTTGTAGATATACACCTTGGTCTGGGTCACCTTGGCCAGCATCGTTTCGTGAGTCTAAGAGGGAACCTTTCGAGGACATTGACATAGTTCGATCCAGAGAGGAGGGAAATAGCTTCTATTTGTTTATGTCTGGTCAAGGAGAGGCACTGGTTGGGCGAGCGCAAGTGGCAACGTCTGAACTGAACTAGCTGAACTGAACACAAGCAGCTGTTGCAGTGTTCGGTTTTCTCTTCTTCAGCACCCGAATTCTTCTCGATGGCGTCGACGCCGTCACCATTGGGCGGTTCCGTGCTCCCGTCGTCGCTGCCGTCGTCTCCGTCGGCGTCTTCGGCTAACCACCCGAACGAGAAGACCCGGCGCTACGATCGCCAACTGCGTCTCTGGGGCGACCACGGGCAGCATGCTCTCGAGCGCGCCAGAGTATGTCTGGCCGGAGGAGCAAACGCCACTGGATGTGAGACGCTCAAGAGCCTCGTCCTGCCCGGGGTCGGCGCTTTCACCATCGCCGACGCCAAGGACGTCACCAAGGAAGACATTGGCAATAGCTTCTTCTTAGAAATGGGTAACAACTAATTGCTAATTTGATCTTGGCCGAGTTTTTAGGCCCCGAGCGGACGATACCCTATTCCCCGGGGCAAAGGCCTCGGCCTAGAAAAAGAGAAAAATCTTTTTTCGACCGCGCACCTCAGGTGTGGCCTTCATTCAAGACTAGAACGGCCATGTATTTGGTTGCGCCACATCACTCATGTCTTGTTCAAGTGCTATGCGTTAAAGGCGATGCATGGACACCACGACCTGGCCAGCATCTCCCTAGTGAGGCGCGCGATGCTCAAAATGTATTTATCAATTTTCTTCAGACTCTCTGGGTCGCAAACGAGGGGCGGTGGCAACGCAGCTGCTCTTGGAGATGAACAACGAGGTCCGCGGCGACTTTGTGGACCAAACCGTAGAAGAGATCCTGAAAGAGAGACCAGAGTTCTTTAAGACTTTTACTCTAGTAGTAGTTACTGAGGTGGCGGAGAAGACACTCAATGCCCTTTCGACGCTACTGTGGGAGGCAAACATCCCTCTGGTCGTCGTCAGAAGCTACGGATTCATAGGCTGTATAAGATTGCAGGTAATAATTTGTAGACTGTTACCCCGACTGTTACTGAAATTGTGACCATACACCTACGGTAACGCACAGGTGAAGGAGCACACCATCATGGAGTCGCATCCAGAAAGCAAGTTTGAAGACCTCCGCCTGGACTACCCCCTTCCTGGCTTCCTACAGTATTGCCAAACGCAAGACATGAGCCAGATGACAAAGCAACAACACAATCATACTCCCTATCTGGTCATCTTGCATCAGCGGCTAGAAGAGTGGAAGAAGTTGCACGATGGAAAGACTCCAAAAACCTATCCCGAAAAGGCGGCTTTTAAGGAGTTTATTCTTGACGGTAAAAAAGCTAATCCCTAAGAAAGATCATCCTTGAGGAATTTCAAGTGCAGTTTAATGTCTTTCCCCCCTACAGCCCGCCTGAGGAATGAAGAGGGCGTCCCCGAAGACGAGGAGAACTTTGAAGAAGCCGTGGCCGCCGTAAACACTGCCCTCTCTCCAACGCACGTACCAGCAGAGGTGAAAGAAATCCTAGACGATGATGCCTGCCTGAATTTGGGTCCGACCTCTTCAGACTTCTGGGTAATCTGTTGGGCCGTGAGGGACTTTATAGAGAATGAAGGTGGCGGCAACCTGCCAGTGAGCGGAGTGATACCAGATATGTTTTCCGACTCGGAGCGCTACGTCGCTCTGCAGAATGTCTACAGGGAGAAAGCGGCCGAGGACGCCGAAAAGGTCCACTCCAGAGTCAGAGACCTGCTTGAAAGCATCGGTAGACCAGCGGTAAGTAACGATTATCCTCAGATTATTATTACACTCTTACGAAACAAAATCGATTTGCAGGAGTCTATCAGTGAGTCTCAGGTGAAGTTGTTCTGCCGCGAATCATTTCACCTGCGTCTGGTTCGTAGCGGTTGCTCCATTGCCGACGAACACCTTGGACGCTCGCCGCATCTGGCCGCCGTCGCACGGCATTTCGAGATAGAACCAGACAGTCCGTGCGCCTATTACTTTATTCTGCGTGGCGTGGATCGCTTCGCTGCTGAGTATAACACTTTACCAGGCGCTTTGAACGATGACCTCGTAGAACCAGACGTGGGTAAGTTGAAGGCCTGCGTGTCCAAGGTGGTGAGCGAGTACGGGCTGCCCTCGCTGATGACATACTGTAGAGACGAGTGTGTTCATGAGATGAGTCGCTACGGGGGCGCTGAACTCCATGTCATAGCCGCAATCATCGGTGCTAACGCTGCCCAAGAATGTATCAAGCTGATCACGAGACAGTACGTCCCGGTGAATAACCTCTTTCTCTATGACGCCATGAATTCTAACTCGATCAGTCTTCAAGTGTAAAATGCATATGTACGCCCAGTAAGAAATATCTAAAGTATCCAATATTTGTTGCATGTGCACAGTATTGTGTATTGTTCAAATATAAAGAGCTGTGTTATATCTAGATTACGGAATGATAGCTGGATTGGGAACCCACGGATCTAAAGATATGTTTGAGTGTCGCGTCTTAAAACTCGAACCTAAACCCGAATCCCTCCACCAGCAGCCTCCTCTTTCTGTCCTGGGTGGACTTCACGTCGGAGAATTTCTTTCAACTGCGACGCTAATGATGGGATTTGAAAATATCTCGGGCTGTTGCCGTTTGAAGTCTGTCTTGGTCTCCTTAGTGAGGGTGTGTAACTATATCGGACGTAGTGCACACCTATTTGACATACGGAACTGCTGCTATCTGCAACGTGTACATGAAGGCAATCATTATTATTCCTCTTGGTATCATCAACAACAGGTTTCACATCACCAAAGACTCAGCGCTAGAAAGTTACTGAGCAACAAAGATGTTTTTGTGCATTTCCACGCGTTCCAGAATATAAAAATCTTTGGTGGGAAGTTCCTTTGAGGTGGAGAAACCGACGACGCAAAAACTTTCATGAGCGGTTAAGTGTAGCAAAAATCAATGCTTCTTTTTTTTCTTTTTTTCTTACGAAAGATGTTGTAGCAGTACAAAACTCGCATCTGTCTTGGGGCTGCAAAGAACAACTCAATAATATATGTATGGATTGGGTGGGAAGATTGTTTGACGCCGAAAAACTTTCGAAGGAGTTGTGTGTGTTTCAGCCCTTTTCTTTTTCATCCTTCACTCTTTCCGGCATTTTTCTTCGCAAGAGCTGTCATGAGGTCTTTCCTGAGCTCCTCCTGCTGCTTGCCATCAGCCAAGGGCTTCACAGACCGCAGCCCATTCACAATGTCACGGGTCTTGCCGAAGTAGATCTGGTTCAGGGTGTTCCTGCAAATTATGAGATGATTCAGATCATTCCCTGAGGACAGAAGCAGCTGCAGTCCCTCACCTGATTTTGTTCTCCATCTCCTCAACCATCTTTCCAATGTTGGCAATGTGTGGAGAAGCCTCATTGACGGAGGCATCTTGCTCCACCTGGAAGTAACATAGTTGGAGCTGGTTTTTTCTCCCTCCAACAAACACTTTCTTACCTGTCTCGTGAGTGATCCTCCCAGGTTCATGGTCCCCGACCCCACCTTGTTGGTCTGCAGCCACAACATGGAGGTGGACGTGAGTTTGTAGTGCGCAGACCGCCCGGAAGACTTCTCTTGCACTTCCACCACGTGGATTGAGTCCCAGCAGCCCTTGATCTTCTTGGAGCCGTCTCCGGCCTTTTTGATCAAGATCACACCTGGACAGGAGTCTTTTTTTCCAACCTGCCAATGACCAAGCCATTCCAGACATTCTCACCTGCAAATCCACTGTCCAAGTCCCACAGGTACACGGAGGAGACTCCTCCCTCAAAGTACATCTCCCTATACTGGTCGAAAGCACTGTTGGCGTCAATCTCGAGCTTCCGCAGGCGCTCGGAGGGCATCGCGCCATCGTCCAGGGGAGGGTCGTATGTGTTTGTCCAGGGAGACCTGGAAGGAAATTGTAGCAATCACTGGCAAGTCCTGCAGTGGGGCACAGACTGCGCTGCCGTGCGTTCAAGAAATCTCTGGTCAAGATGACTGATTCCAAGTCGCTGTTGAGTGTCACATTAGAGATATCCTTCCAAGAGGCGACAGTCGACAGGGGAAAAAGACAGACAGACAGAAAATTAGAATGATGAGCTCTCTGTGCAAGTTAGAGTTGGAGAGTGTTGCTGTTCTGCTGACCTGTATGAATCTCCGTCTCTGTTGTAGTCGCACAGCAGGTAATCCTTGCCCGTCTGTTTGTCTCGTGCTATCTTGAGTGGCTGATCAACCGAGGACAGAAGATCCTCACACAAGTCTGGCACCAGGTCGATCAGGTCAGAAAGGTTCTTCTCGATCTGCTGCGGCGGCAGGCGGCGCATCAGGTCCAGCGCGCAGTCCAACTGCTGCTCCGTCTGAAGGAAGAAGGAATAACTGTACAGTGTGAGGAAAGTTAGATTGAAGGCGGAGATCATTGGCAAAAGGTTGAGAATGAACAACTGTTTGGTTCAAGATCTGCGCACTCTCAGCCTCCCCTTGTTCCATAGTGTCCAGCGTCACCGGCAAGTGATTGTTGTGACCCCTGTCCCGGACTCGGAGGTCATGTCACTCCAGGTGAGCGTCATGACATCCGGAAACTTGACTGATCTTTGGCAGCTTCAGTCCCGCCGCCCTTCTGGGAGCCTCTGGCAAAGGCTTCTCGCACCAGCTCTTCCACAGCCTGATGACTTACTTGATCTTCCCAATGCTGGAGAGATATTTTTTCTTCTTATCTCCGACTCTCACTTACCATAGTCCTAGTTGATGGGAAGAATTTCGCTCGCTGCCTCTTTCGAGGACGTTCCTGGCGAGAGGGGACAAGTTGAGCGTGTCTCACTTCTCGGGGGACGCGAGGACGTCGAACCTGAAGTCGAGGACGAAGTTTTATTTGCGGCGGCGACTTCCTGTGCCTTGAGGAGGCCGACAGCAGCAGCAGCAGCAGCAGCAGCAAGAGCAGAGGCAGATCACGATTAGGGTTGCTAAACGAAATTGCTCCAGATGAGTCACTCGGACCCTTTCGTCACCCTCCCAAAAGCTGGTGCACCGAAATAGTAATGGAGGTGGTGACAACTCCAGCCCAATGGACAACACAGGGTGACCGTGGCCATGTTGAGCGTGGATGAGCACTTTTTATTCTCAGACTTGGTCAACCCTATCACCGGGAGGAGGCGTCCTCCGCCCCGCCCGTCGTAGATTGCTGATGAGTTCTGGGAAGTCTCAACTTGACATTTTTGGCGAACCAGAGACCAATGGAGCTTCCGGAGGGTCTTTAGGAGAGGATTCTTGACGTTGCCTTGGGCAAACTTCCACTTCGTCTCAAGCACTCTGCAAACGTGTCCACCTTTTTTCCCTCTCCCGCTAGATGTCGTCACTGCGAGCTATCACATCCAGCGCCACCTGTGAGTCGTCAGGTGGACTTCGCACCAACTTGCCGGTGCCGACCACGGCCAAGTCGAGAGTTTCTCAAAATGTTTGCGGCCCAGGTTAGAGATATGAGCTTAGCTCATTTCCTTTTTTTCGACTCCTCTCAAAGATATCTACGACCGCATATTTTTTTGCTGCTGCACATTTCTTGATATCTAATATTCCGGCAAAAGAGATCCGTCGTTTTTATTATAAGACTCTCCTGTACGAAAACCCGAAAAAAAAAACCAGAAATTTTTTTTCGCAAAGTTTAAATACGCCTATAGGAGTGCGACACATACGCTAAGTGTCGCAGTTCCTGTTGCAGATCACAGAACAAAGAACAGAAGTGAAATATGAGCGTGGTCAAAGCCATTGGACAACGCCCTCAAAACCTGGACAAGCTCCTCCAGGCACTCAAGGGCATCCGGCCCACATGAGAGCGAGAATTTTCAGGGGTAAATATGTTCATGAACAAGTCTCGTTGTCATCTCAGAGACAGGTCTGTGAATGATCTTAAGGGTCAATTTAACAAACGTGGATGATACTAGGGGGTCCATACGAAATTGTACGTTCAGACCAGGAATCGATACAGAAATCAAATCAAGTTGACACCAAAAGTAACAAACAGTGATAACTGTTGATAGTAAAAGTTTTAACAATCAGTTACGACACTTTAAATCATCCAAAGCGTCCTCACGACCGTGCAATGTATACTCCAGAGTACAACTTGATGTGGACCCCCGAGTATGTACTAGCTGTGCAGGTACCCTCGTACTAACTAACTTTGGTCCTCAGAAAAAAAACCCCTCGGGTCCAACTACTCGGGTTCTCCCTCAAACTGATGAAGGCCACACTTCCATCACTCCCAACTGCAAATTCAGGCCGAGTTTCTGTTCAAGTTTCCGGCGTGGTTCGAACTCTGGCGATCCGAAGGAGGAGATGGTCTTGCCAAGGACGTCTCTCTTGTACTGATTGAGATCGCCGAGGACTTGGGAAGGAGAAGCACCTGTCGTACGTGCTGCTCGGAATGAATGAGAAAGGTCCACTTGAGAGACAGTTTGGTTGGTAGAGACAACTGCTTCGTCTTGACCAGTCATCGGAGGAGAACCCATGAACTCCGGGACTTCTTTAAAGATGTTTAGGACTTTTGTTCAATGCCCTGCGCCAAAAACTTTTTTATCTGAGAAAAACCGGAAGTGAAAGATGTCCGCAAAAGGTAGAAACAGTCCTAAAATGGCCAAACATCAGAGGTCACTGAATTGTTTCTTGGATTGTGAACGTTTGTAAAGGAAAGCCCCTTAAAAAAGCAACAAGTGTTTGGATCAGTACATATGATGCACAGTACTTACAGTACATATGACAACCAAGAACGTCGACCCTTATATTTGTCAACTGGTAAGTTAAACATGGCGGGCACTAATATAGGGACGAGCGAAAGAGATTGAGCAAGTACAAGAAGGCAATATTAATCTACTTTGTTCTGTCGAGTCCCAGTGTCGTGTCCAGTCTCACCTGCAAAAGCCACGCTAGAGCTAGTGACATCAAGGACACCTTGTAAGTGACCTCATAAACTTCAATGTTGCACTTTCTCACTCATGATGGAACGTTATGTAAAAAACAAGGGCGAATGATAGAAGGGTCTGGAACGATGCCAACTTTATACTTCGTCAGAATAAAGAATCAGGATACTGTAATGCAGTGCATAAGTTATGTCACTGCACAAGTTGCCATTATATCAGATACTGTAACTGTTATCATGGTAGCAATTTCACCATATTACACTGTTCACATGAACCCAAACTATGACGTTGTATGACTCATGATTAATCATTGGTTCTGTCCATGAAAACCCTATTGCTGTTCTTTGCAAAATTTGCCCCTCAGGGCCAAGAGGTCTCCGAGCTTTTCAGTGTAGTAATCTGGCACCAGTCGACTCTCTTTCTGATTTTGCGAAGCCTCCCACTGGCGAACCTTCTCCAGAGAGTCGCATCCAGTGCCGACCAGAAGAGTCTGGAGGCCACAGTTCTTGCCAAACAGAATGTCCGTGTTTGCCCTGAAGCAGTTATCAGGGAGGATTTGGATTTGGTCACTCTTTAGCGTCTCAAGTGCATCATTCACCTGTCCCCGATCATGAGTGTGCGTTCTGGTTGAATACCAGGGCAGACACGCTTTACTGCCTCGAACATCAATGTCGACGGCTTCCCCATCACCAGTGGTGGTCTGCCAGCTGCAGTCTCAACTGCAGAAATGATAGAGCCAGTGCCTAAATAGAGCTGATGCTGCTGACTGAGCAATTGAGAACCAATTCAAACTTCTTACCTGGGACGACGATTTTGCCAGACTTGCTGGGGAACTGTTCATCCGTATTGGTTGCGACAAACACAGTGCCCTTTCTGGCCAGAATGGACGCAGCCTTCATCAGCTTCTTGTAACCGAAGTGCAGGTCCATGGCGCACACGACGCCCCTGTAGACAATGCAGCTGCCCAGGACATACAATGGACATAACAGAAGTACTGTACCCAATATCTGGAGCTAGGTCAGCCAACACCTGGCTAGCCAACTCCGCGGACCAGTTGGGTGATGATGTGGAGTCACTCAAGGGATCCGTGGCGTACATGCCCACTGCATTCTAAGCAGAATTGAAAAATGTCACATGTCACACATGCCGTCGATGTGCGACATTGAAAAAGTGTCGTATCACCGATACTCGATATTTTTCATCAAGGACCATCTGACACTCGATAGTATCGCCCCCTAAAGTATCGCCCAGAGGTAATACTCAATATTAGAGTCCAAGTGAAAAATTCTTTGCAAACTAGTTGCACTTTTATTTTGGAGCCCGCGTTTTTTGTTCAGACAAATTAACTACGTCATAGTGTGTGGCAGAATTTCTGTGAAAAGTTTCCAGGTGCTTCTGTAGCCAACATGTGCTTTAAAGTGGACTTGCACAGGTAAAAAAAAATCTCTAGAAGGTTGAGAAAGAACAAGAGAATCATGTATCGAGAAATCGAAGGCAAGGTACTCAAGGCAACTCGGTACTCAATGATATTCAACAAATTGTCGATATTCGATTCAACACTTGATTATCGTACAGTTTCGTGACAGACACAAGCAGCAGGACTGCGCGGCAAGAAGTTGAGTGGTGGTACGTAGGTCCTTATTAGTACTTTGATGAGACTTTGAGGAAATACTAACGACAAAACCTTGTTTCGATGCGTTATGGTGGAGTGTCAATTTATACCGTTCCGGATTTTGAGGGAGCAAGACCCGATACAGCCCGGAAATCGGGCTATATGACAATATGGCCCCTTTTCTGGGCTGTATCGCAGTGCGCGCCTGAAGGGCTTGGGAGAAAGCTCCAACTTGGCGTAAAATTACAAATTGCCTGGTCGTAATATTCCCCTCGGTTCGACAAAGGTATTGGCCTGTCCTCGGCCTTGCGCACCTTGTCCTCGGGCCTTCGCCTTGGGATAACATAGGACCTGGGACACGTCGAATGGCCACAGTCAAGTCTTGGAAAATGTAGTGCTACTGTACCGTTGATCTTACCCTGGCTACGTTGCCAATTACCTCCGAATGAATGGGGCTAAAACGTTTCCCCCCCCCCCCCCCCAAAGGATAGAGTTTTGGAGAACAACGAATATGGTTTCTGTCTCCTCACCTCCATTCCAATGTGCTCAATTCCAAGAGCATCAAGCTCCTCAGTTACGCCGGTGGATCCGATGACATAGACCTTGCCCGAGAAGCCAATATCCTTGAGGTAGGAAGCTGCGACGTAGCTGCTGCCAACGATATTGTCCTGAAAAAGTGAAGGCCCAGTAAACAAATCCATAAGCAACGATAGATTTATGACTCACAATTTCTGCAGGAAACCCCAGTTTTTTGCATTTCTTCACATACTCTTGTCTCGACTTTGTGCTGTTGTTGGTGCAGTAAAATATCTTCTTGCCGAGCTCTTCACTGTTTCAAAATTTGTTCACACACAAGTGGAGTCAAGATTAACAAAAACGCGGCATCTGCTTCATAGTTTGATTATTCACAAAGTTTAGGCTGCAATTTTTTTGGTCAAGGTCAGCAGTCAGAGTGCCTAAATTAACAGTGTAGAAGCATCCTCCTTCTTTATATGCTCATCCTTTAAGCTTTAGTCTTACTGTTTAATTTTGGCTTAGTTGGATCTGGTTGGGACTGAACTTAACACGGCTTAAATGTTGATTCATCTCTACCTCTAGAGTATCAGATCTGGCTCACTGTACTGGTACACAAAACTCCAGTAAGGTAAAAGAATATACTATAATATTATGCCATATACTTATTTTTATATATACTTATTATATACCATATACATATTTACCAAAAAATTATAGACTTTAGTGCTGAAATGAAACACAACACCCATTACAACTGTCTGACTGTGCCGTTCAATCTCGTTTTGTCAGTTCCACTTGTGTGAGCATATCCCTCATCATCCGTATTGTCTCTGCTGAACCAGGGATCTCGTCCGATCCTTTCCACAGGACGCCGTCGCAGTCTGCCAGGACAACATCAAAGGAGTCCATGAAGGCCCGCACTTCAGAGGGACTGAGCCTGTCCAGCTCCTGGCAACGCTTCGCCACCTCAACCCCTGAAGACATGTCTGGAAGAAGAGTCAATTGTCATGATTTATGACAGCACCTGCTGAATTAATTAATCAATGTCGATGGTTGATCTTCTTGATCCTCTCTGGCCTTGAGGAGCTTTTCTTTCTCCAATGGTCTTTTCGCAATGAAAATCCTTCGCAATGAGGCATCACTTTAGGCTGTGCGAACACACTGATATTACGTCCATCGCGGTCTTGGACTTCTGCGAACTCCTTCGTCAACCACTTGAAGAAGTTCATGATGTCAACTGTTGAATTCATCAGGACCCTGGAAGAGGAGCCGAGGACCGGAGCATCGGGGTAGGAGAGAAAAATGGATAGAAAAAGGAACAGGAAGGCCTACTTCGCCTGTATTCTCCGAATCTTCTGATGCCAACAATGCCTGGCTGTCGTGCCATCAGCTGAGCACACCTAAGTGTCCTCGACCGAGGTCGCCGAGGCTGACAGCTGGACTGACTTAGCTCAAATCAGAAGTTTTCATCAAGAAGTTGAAAACAAGGCAGAGCACCGAGATATGTAGCGGGAAGGGCACAACACAGGAACGTCAGACAGTAGAATCTGGCATACGTGAATCAGCATGTGGGATCGCACTTATAACTTTTGGCGTACGCATGGAATCCATTGAAAAACTCTCAGTGCAACTTACTTTTTGGTAGAAATGGTCATGGTCTTCGATGACTTAGGGTCAGGATAGAGTGGGCCTTTGACCTTGGGTTAGGACAAGAGAGTCAACATAATTTCTCCCGAAACCATCACGAACAATGGATGATCCAATGTCGAGACTTCCCAATTCACTTTTTCCAATGGATTCCAGACATATGCCGAGACCAGATTCACGTATGCTGAAGTTACTTCACTGAGGTTGCAAGTTCTGGCGCAGCCTCGTGAGACCGTGGGCAACGAGCAGTGATGGACTGGAAACCTCAGAGTTGCGGCCACAGAGTGATGGATCTACAGCAACTGCGTCCGGAGCAAAGCAACAGTGTGGGGCTGAATCGTGAATCACAATCACAGCAGCTCCTCACCGCAACATTGCATCATACGTCACTACTTCACCCGGTGATTGTTTTGCCCTGGATCAATATGGGTTTTTTTTCTTGGCTGTTTTCTCCTGACGGTGGTGATAGAATCTACTTTTTTCGACCCGAGCCTAATTCGAGCCTCGCAAATTTGAGCTCAGCCCAAAACCGAGCTGAGCCTAGTGAAAAACTGAAGAACTGCTCGTCCGAGGCAACATCATCGAACCAGAAAACTTGATCAGACACCGGTGACACCGGGAGTGCTTCAGCACTGTTGGTGCACGATGAAGTCTTTGGGCAGAATACCATAGAAAACGTGAGTAGTGATGAGCTGGGTGAGATAACCGAGCCCGACCTGAGACATGTTAAGTTAGGTTAGGAGAAGCGTACATTACGGCAACCTCATCTATATTTGGTAAAGATAGCCTTGGCTTATCCCACCCATCACTACTAACATTTATTCTGTCAATGGAATGATGATCGCCAGTGCAAGCGGACCTTATGAAATGCTAAAAAATGATATCAAACATTCATTGATCAACCACATCTCTTGATTTTAATCAACCAAGATTCTTCACCTTCTCTTGAGTGCCCTTCGACCTGCTAGGCTGGGGATGGCAACTATATTCACGCACATTCCTCAGGGCAACTGTGTTTCAACTTCTGACAGGGGGGGATTGCAAGTCCCATTCCAAAATACAGACGGTGGAAGGTGAGTGAAGCACCAAAATTTTTGACATTTTATATGGCCGTGAAGAAATACAAAAATCATTGAATTTATAAATGAATGGTATGGGCTCCGGTGTTGACAGAATTAGATGAAACTTTGGGATAACCAGCAGGAAATTTTTTTTAGCGTTTCATGCGGTCCTGATTAAAAGTTTCTTTACGAGGAAGACCTTGTTGTTCAATCATTTTTTAAGTTTATTTAGTAATTTTACTGAATTTTTCCTATTTTTCTCAATTTTTTCCAAACAAGTTGAAAAAAAGCACAAGACAAGATGTGTTTAAAATTGAAAAATATGTCTCATACCAACTTCTTGGGACATTTTGTCTGTCCAATGACTGCAGATGCTCTCCTTTCTCAGTCCCTTTTAGGTCAGCTCCTGGTCCATGGGGTACAAAAAACTATCATTTGTTACCAGTTTTGGCAGTTTTGCACCAATACCAGTTTTTTTTACTCACAACATGACTTTTTTATTTTATGCATTTTCATAGTTTATTTAGTACAAAAAATTAAAAATCAAATTAAAAAGTTGCTCCCAGGACAAATATTTTTAAATTTTGCTATGTTGAATCTCGTACCACAGGGTAACAGGAAGACAAGTTTGAAGCTTGTACGAGCACTTTTGATAATAGAATTTGGACACACACTGCAGTGTGTGTTACATCTGATGCATGCAGCGGTGTTGCTTTCGGACAATTCTTTCTCGATTTTCCACTATAAAAATTCGGGCCTGTGAAAACGCCCGTTTTTGGAGCCTAAAACCGAGTTGAGGAGGGCATTGACCATCACTACTTGATGGTCAATGAACTGTCGCCTCTCGCTTTAGGGTGTACATATTCTGTATGCTGTATTACTCTGTGGTTGTAGCGGGGTCGTCCGACGTCGCAGGTGTCTTCAAGGCCGCGGATATCGTGGACACCAGCGTTGAGAGGAAGTCCCAAGACTGTGGGTGTCACGGTTGAAGACGAGAAGTGAATTGATGCCTTGACTTCGGTAATTGATGCCTTGACTTCGGTGAAATACTAAGTTTTAAGTGACGTTTAGTCAAGTCTAAGGCAGGCGGCGGCGACGTCGTGCTGTGACCCAAGAAGTGTGGCAGAAGTTCCCCAAGAACATGTGACGGAAGTTTTTTTGTTCAAGACATGTCACAGAAAGTTTCCAAAGACAGCACCAGCTGTTGGTTTTAGGAAGACTCTTCAGCGATGGACACGCAACCTCAAGAACCGCAAGAAGAAAGGTTCCCAAACTGCGTAAAAATCACCCGAGATGATTTTTTTCAGGAGAAAATGACGGCCTCGACAGTGTGTGATAAGATGATGTCCCTTCCTCAGGGTCACACTCCTTAAGAAACAGGCTGTAGAGTGAACAATAATAAATGTTCACATGACAGGGTTTATTCAAACAATGACACGTAATTTCTCTATCGCTCAATCTTCGAATCATGAATCTTTGTGTGCTCAATCGATCTTAGTTGCACAATAGGAAAAACAAAGATTCTCTTGGTGGGTGTGGGAAGAGAAAAAACGTCGTGCTTATACATTCATATATCTTTGAGGTCAGCGAGACGAACCTGATTTGATGGCAGCAATCATAACTTCATAGCAGTTTCTGCAACGGTTCGGATGAATCCAGTTTCTGTCCAAAAACCGTCAATTTTCAGATTATTTTTCGTACAGGAAGGTCTTAAACTAGCTCGTCCTCCTCTGTTTTTTGTTTGTACGTGCGTCTGCCACAAGGAAGGCTTGAAATTTGCATAGTTTATGCAATACAATGCATGCATGTTATTACTCTGAGGTACTAGACAGTTGGTGGCATAAAAGAACGGTCACAGATGTGATGCCTGAAATGCTGATACAAACTTGAAGAAGTCGCAACATTTTTTATTGGTATCTTTTACTCCAGATGAGCCATAATTTGTCTGTTTGAATCGTGGTCACGTATGGCAAATACGGCGACAACAAAAACAGCTGCAAGAAGTCCTCATTGATCATGCACTGCGCAATCTATTCCTTCGTTGTCTAAGCTAAGGATTTAAAAACACGGGCGTGACTCATTACAGCGATAGCTGTATAGCTAGTTTATAGCTATAACGAGTCTAGTGTTCGGGGCTCGAGTAAATTAAAAATAGACACTTAATCTACCTTCTTTTACTTTTACATGCGTTCAGTTTATTCTTTCTTGCAAAATGGATCAAAGATTTGGCTAAGATGGGCCAAAAAATTACCTTACCTGTGCCTGGAGGTTGCATCTTAGAACTCGGGCCTAAACCCGAATCCCTCGGCAGCCTCCTCTTCCCTCTTCCTGTCTTGTATAGACTTCAGGTCGGAGAACTTCTTTCTCCTGTGCCCGCGGGAAGGCACCGTTAGTGGCTTCTCGTACATGTCGTCCATAATACTCTTCTTGCCCTCGATGGTGAAGTCCTTGCGCCGGCGGTACGCGTACTCTTCTGGCGTCAGCTTCTCGATGTTCTCCTCGTATCTGGGGTCGTCTCGTTCGTCCCAATACAATGCGTACTTTCTGTCCTTACGGTGCTTCTGTTTCTCCTTCTTCCTGTCCCTGCGCCTACTGCGTTCCTCCTCCTCGTCATCGGTGTACTCCTCGCCGGCGATCTTCTTCCGCCAGCGCTTCTTCTTCTCCTTCTGTCTCCACTTTGCAGCCTCTCGTTCGCGCACAACCCCGAGCCATTTGCGCACGTAGCGCTGGATGCGCACGACCGCCCAGAGTCGGACCTGGGTGCGCCCACGGACTTTGACGCTAATGAAGGGATTTGAGAATATCTCGGGGTGGTGCTGCTTGAAGCCGGTCTCGGTCACCTGAGACAGAGCGTGTAGCTGTATTGGATTCGTGCACACATAGATGACATACGGAACTGCTGTTACCTGTAGCGTGTCCATGGTGTACATGAAGGTGTTCTTAAGGTCCTTAGCCAATGTGCCAGACACGGGACGGTAGGGAACAAGCGCGTATTCTGGGTGATCAGTCATGTTGAACGACTTCATGTCCATGTTGAAATCTCCGCCGATGATCATGGGAATGTGCCAGTTCTTATCCCTCAGCACGGAAAGGAAGGCAAAGAACTCTTCGCATTCCCTTGAACGCTTTCTGAGCGGAGTGTTGTAGTCGCTGCCGTGCCAGCTGATGGCTACCACGGACGGCCACACGTCCTCGATGCCAACCCTCTCCTTTGAGTCAAGCTTCACCACCTGAAAATTAGTCATTAGTCACTCATCACGCTACTCGCACGGAATAACCGAAACTCACCACTAGGTTCTTCTCTTTAATCCAGTCGACGTAGTCCTCAATCCTTTTGTCATCCAGCTGCAGCGGTGTCCCCCAGTACTTTTCCCTATTCCAGGCCATCCCCGTGATCATCTTCAATTTTTCGCCATCGTCGCCGTCGCCTTCGTCCTCCTCATCACTTCGATGACGACGATCCCTACTTTTTCGCCTCCTCCGGTCCTTGCTTCGTTCCTTTTTGCTGCTTCTTCGTTCTCTTCTTCTGTCACGTTCCTCTTCTTCCTCGTTGTCCGACGAGCCTTTGAAGAAGTACTCGTACTTGCCCTCGGAAACTTTTTCCAGGGCAGCCGTCAATTCGCTCTCCTCAACAGCATCCTAAGCAGAGGTATGTGAGTGCTTCGAGTTGCACTTCTGTCAGACTTAAAGCCATACCAAACCCTGTAGTTTCAATTCTTGCATTATGTTTACCTGTATGAAGACGGCGTCAGGAAAGCTCCTGAGCGAGTCCTCTATCATGTTGACCTTGTATTTTGGCGTGGCACCCATCACCTTGGCGCCGCTCATGTTCATGGTGATGAGCGAGATCTCGCGCCTGCTCTTAATTGCTCCAGCATCAGGAGGCGTCTGAGTTTTAGCCTTTCTTTGTCTCTCGCTTGCAAAATTGCCCTTTCCGGTGTAGCCATGTGGAGGAAGTTCTGGCCTTCGCGGACTTTTGACGTCTTTTTCGTTAGCCTTGTTGACCCTTATGTTCTTGTAGTCGTCGAAAAAGCGGCCGCCAACTGGCTGGCGGTCACGTACCATAATGGAAAACTATCTCCAACAATCTTCGTTTTAAGGCCGATAGTATCTACTTTGGAATGTTTTGTGTTGACGGCTTCGACGCTAAGCAACCAGTCACTAGCAGTGGCCTCCTGACCACCAGCTCTGGTCAAAAGAGAAAGTTCACTTAATGCTGCAACATGCAAGAAAGGTCCAGATGTTGACGTCATTGGCCCAATACTCAGTGTGTATGCATTCGATTACGAAAACGGGATATAGTCGACTGCAGTGCTACGGGAGACGAACAGGTATTGAGACAAGTCCAGTCCTCAGCAACCTTGGCAGTCTGGTTAAGAATGAGTACAATGTTATATTTCAGGTATAACTGAAATAAAAACTGACTGGTTTCTTGTACGCAAGACCTCGAGATTACCTTTCCACGGTTTCATGTCAACAACAACCTTTTGACACACTGACTACCATAGGGGCTAGCACTCTGTGAGCGCAGCGGTCTCCGATGTCCTTCCCTCCTCTTCATCGACAAGCTCTTCTTCTTCGTCTTCTTCTTTATGGCGTTCATTCTCTAGCGGCATTACAATCACGCAACCATTGCGCTTCTTCTCATCAGGCGCCGCCAGCTCTATCAGGGGGTCCACGTTGATGGGCGGCAGCGAGTGCCTTCGGCCGCTGCCCCCACCCCCACCTCCGCCGCCGCCGCCGCCGCTGGCACCGCCGCCAGACGAAGAAGAGGTCATGGCCAGACTCGCCTCGTTCACGTACGAGAGCGAACCGTTGCTTCGACAGTCCGAGAGCGACTGCTGTCTTCGCTCCGGCACCAGCGGTGCAGGGAGGCCGCCGTTGGACTGTAGCAGAGGGGAGCCTTTAGCAGTCGCTGTCGTGATCGTCGTCTGCTGCCGCTGCAGCCTGCCCACCGGACTTGTGGGCGGCAGGGAGCAGTCGCCTCCGGAAGAGGACGTGGATGCCACCAGAGGATTCACCGGGTGGTCGGAGGAGACTAGCGCTTCCATAGCTTTGTACAGAAACAATATGTCATCCTGCAACAAAGTTCTGGTGGTCAGTACCATCACCATGAATCCTTTTGTGTCCTCTCTCACCTTAGATCTCCATATGCCAGGCCGCTTATTATGGTAGAGCTTCACTACTTGGTAGACATCAATTGCATTGTCTGTTTCCAGTTGATTGCAGAGAGTGGTGAGAGCACAGAAAGTCGCAGCATGAGTGCCTCCGTACCTTCACAAGAACAAGTTCAGTAGTACAATGGGACCATTTTTAAATACAACACTTCTATTACTTACTGGTCTACAACGACAATGGGCCCTCTCTGGTACTCGAGATGCCAATCCTGCACCAGCTTAAGCACATCGAAGACAGGGGCCACCCTGACCGGTCCCTGCATTGTGATGGCTTGCGGCCACTCCGAGCAGTGGATCACTCTCACCGTCAGCTCATAATCATCCTGGCATGACGAAAGGACAAAGTCCAGAGTGGAGTGCCCCTCGTGGGTCGCACTCTCTACGTAGCGCACTCGGAACGACGTGTCCTGGTCAAACTCCTCCTCCATCGCGGGCCAAAACACCGGGAAGCCAGCCTGAAAGTGGAAAATGGCAATGAAGCTATAGTAAAACTACAGTCTTGCTAATGCCTGATTACCTCATCGTCAATGGAGGAGAGCAGCACTATAGTTTGCGCGTTGTGATCCCACAGCATCCGCCAAAACTCCGCCTTAGTCTGGTGCGTGGGATGCTGCGTTAGCACGAACTCTCTGAGCTTCCTGTGCCCGTGGAGCCAAGTGGCGTTAATGAAATCCGACCCCTCGACGCCGGGCCTTGGAGACAGCGCCACACGGGCAGATTCCACGGGTAGCAGCGATGGATCGCGGCTCTTGGATAAGTTGCATTCCTTCTTGGACGACAGGTAGTGAAAGTCGGACGGCGCAAAAGACGTCAGCAGCTGTAATCACGGATAGAATATAGTAACTATATTTGCACATGCTTGCCAATAGCATGCAGTGCTCAAGCTCACCTTGAATTGCTTGTCCATGTGAGTGACGCACTCGTCATCGGCATCAGTAGCCACCTGATCTAATCTCACTAGTTCCTTTCCAATGGCCGAACTTTCGATCTCAGTTTCGCCGCTCCTCACGGCCTCGAGGAGAGCGTCGTGGATAAACACGTACTGCTCCTCCGTCTGCACGAGATAGTTCCTTTGCCTGCGGACGTGGCGCAGCAGTCCGAAGACATTGAAGCGCCCAGTGGTGCGGATCTGGCGCAGGACAGCATCCACCGCTATGTACGTTCCCGTGCGTCCGACCCCGGCGCTGCAATGAACCACAATAGGGCCGGCTGAGGCGACCGGATCGCTGCAACAACCGTTGCTCTCCACCACAGCTGCCTTGGACGACTTGCGAATAAAGGATAGAACGGGCAGCGGGTGCGCCGGCACTCCATGATCCGGCCAGCTGGTATAGTGATACTGTAGGACCTCGCGCTCGCCAGCCATACTCTTCTTCTTCTTCAACTGAAACAGGAACACTTCAATGGATACGGTACAAAGTTTATTAGTTACTTGTGACAAGCAGCACAAAGACAACAAAAAAATGAACGTAAACCTACTGCGGCTACGCGGACGTGTGCATTATTAGCAGCAACTCCGTAGCAAGAGTTGCAGTAAGAGTTGCAGATTGCTGCAACTGTCGCAACGTCGTCCGTGTGACCTGAGCTCAAAGTACGAGTACACAATACGTACATCACATGCGTTCTACAGATTGTTGGTATGGGAACGTGCAGTACAAGAGAACGTCTACGTAGTGTAATGGAAGCGTACATAACTGCAGTGCTGGGTACGTCATCTTTCTACCACAAAGACCAGAGCAAAGAGACCTTCGATGTAATCAAAGACTGGTGTCATGTTATACATTGAACTTACTGTGCTGCCCCTATCCAATGTATCCTAGATTCGAATAGAAGCCATGACGTTATATCGTACCCGCAAAGACTAGATCAGCAGCGATCCCTTACCTTGAGATGTTTGAGTTTTAAGCTTCTGACTGTGTAATTGGCCAGGACTTGTTCCTTCTCAAGCTGCACTTCAAAGAAGCCATAAACGACTGGATTCTCATCCTTTGGCCAATACTGGTCGCATTTTCGCTAGAAGGAAATGTCAAGGTACTTTTTATGCAAGTGCAATCGCTGCAGCTCATTCTCACCCGTCCCCTTTCCATGAGGTTTGTGATCATCACAATGACTTTCACGTTCTGCTCCCACACCATCCTCCAAAATGCCTCAGATGTCTCCTCCAGCGGCCCCTGCGAGAAGAAGGGCGAAACTTTGCGACCGCCGACTGCATGCCTGGTTTACTTCTTACCTGTGTGCCGATGTAGGCGTTGTACCTTTGGAACCCGTCTATGTAGTTAGCGTTGATGTAGTCTGACGTCTTTTTCTGCCCCGGCAACGGCGTCAGACACACCCGGCTATGGTCGTCTGCAGAGAGCACGTCACATTTATCCTCGAGTTCCATTATCCTCGTTCATCAGTTGCTTACATCACATCAGCATACTTACATGCAACGATGTTAAGGTATCTGTTCTTGCACTTGTTGTCCGGGTGAGAGCAGTGCTCATGCGCGGCCACCACCCGGTGGTCGCGGCAATACTTCTGGATCTCCTCGTACTCCCTCGAAAAGCCCAAATCGCTGTCTGCATGAAGTTTTTGGACGTGAGCAGCCAGTTGCTCAACTGGCAACGCGTTAGAGATTTTGTCATCGGGTCCTGATGCATCTTCCCAGTCTGGAGCACCCAACGGCGCAACCGCCTTTGGTACGCTAGCCACACTGTCATAGTCCGGTTTGAAGTAGGACCTGAAACACCGACGAAAGCACATGTTCATGAGTTGACAGCTGGCCATGCTTCCTTAGACCTTATCAAGAAGGACTGTCAAGCACTCCGCGATTGACTTCGCGGGCGTATACGATGCATGAAGGATTGAAACGAACAGACTCAAACTCAGCGCATTCCTTTAGCTGCTATGCCTACTGTTGTCATCATCTTAGATAAGGCAAGAGTTACAGTAGTTTCGTGATTATTACGATAGCTACCGGCTAAAGGGGTACAGCACTCGGTCCCTTATGTGTGCGTCCCGTTGTCCTACTGCGTACTGTACTTCAAGTGCAGCATGCGCACAGGGTAGTGCACATGTGACTGCACACCATAGTAGGATGGACTAGATCGGAAAAACCCACGTTGACATGTAAAATTTGTTACATGTCAGAGGAACGTCGCGGTAAAATTGTACAGGTAAAAAATTGTTTTAACCTTGGCCCACATCCTTTAATGTTATGTGTATTCATCTGACTGAGTAGTGCATTGTGGTTACTACGGTAACTTAGCTAAATAGATGATGACTTAGGTTACAGGAGTTGCATAAAGAAGAATGGAATCTTTTGCAGTCATTTGTCTGATTTATGTCCAATAATGTAATTGCAGTCAAGTTTATGTCCTCGCCGTAATGTAGTAAAACTGAACACTTGTGAGGCAAGGTTAAATGACATTTTTCAAAAAAGTATTTGGCTGCATCTTCTTGTTACACCCTAAGGTAACAAACCCCAACAGCATTTTGTCAAAAAAAAGTCAAAAATCGACCCCCCTTCCGATCTAGACTATTAGAAACTTCGCATACCGCCAGATGACAAAGCCCACGCAGGCCAGTCCAAGAAAGATGCATGCGGACACCGCTCCGACAATCATGCCAACGCTGAGCTCGGCAGACTCATCACTCTCAGCAAAGCTGCTGTCGCCCACCAGACAGTCCGCCTCGGGGAGAAACACCTCACGCTCCTCGGAGTCGTCGCCCCACATTGGCTTGTTGGCCAAGCTGTTAGTGGCGGCGCACACTTTCACAGTGTAGCGCTGTCGTCCCTCCAGGTTCTTAAGCACAAACTGTAGTAGCAGTAAAGTTTAGTCCAGTACTACACACGACACAGATTCATTTCTCTCTCTTCCACTGTAACACTTACCGACTGCACCTCCTCGTCAGTTGAATCGACGCTCAAGCTCTTGAAAGTGGGGTTCGGACCCCGCTTGTAGTAAAGCATATAGACGTCCACTTTCTTGACGACTCGCCGAGGCCGGCGCCACTCCACGTATATCTTTCCCGTGTCGTGGCAAGAAACGTTGACGAGAATGGGCGCCGATGGCTTGTCCACGTCGGTGTTTGCGCGGAGTTGAGCGGAAGCGTTAGTCTCTTCGCCGTTAACTATAGCGTTCACCCATATCTTGTACACGGTGTAAGGTTCTGAAGAAGTTTTGTTAAGTAGACTTATTATGTAAAATCTTTTACGCAGCCTACCAAGTCCACTGAGCTCGTAGAAGTGTGTTTTTTCTTTGCTGTTTTCATCACCCCCGCTCGAGGATCCGGACACCATGGTGCTCTTGGTCCCAATAGTCTTGACGTCTTCGTAGGGCTCATGGAAGTAGTGAATGCGGAAGCCAGTGAGCAGGTCGCCTGCGGCTGTCGTGTAGTTCCAGCGCAGCAAGATGGAGTCTTTGGTGGCGTTGACCACCCTTAGGCCATCAGGACTAGGAAACACCGTGGAAAATAAGATGCCTTCATGACTCGGGGACGTGTGATTGGTGTCTGCCGGTTCGATGATGGCCCCTCCCGCGCGCTGCCAGCTCGTGATGATCGCAGCGACAAAAAGCAATGTCGCTGCAGGTCGGGGCAGCTGCCCCAGCCATGGAGGCCTCGACGGCCGGCCTCTCATGGCTCAGTCAAGCCGACGTCGCGGAGTCCTCGCCGAGCGTCAAGATGGAGAACTCCATCCCGACCAGGGGAGAAGCTTGGACCGGCTTGGAGGAGCACGGACTTGGTCAGAGTTGCTCAGTTTAAGGTAAATAGAGGAAGGCTGGGTTGCTGCTCTCCCGGTGACCACCCGATTGAAAAAAGTCGCCCAATCTTTGACAAAGAGCTCCACCTGGATCGCCGCGGCAGGAGAAATGTCTCGCTTTCAAAGGTCACGATGCGAGGAACGTCCGTCTCCCTCCTTAAAAGTCAACATTGAGACCAAGACTATGCAATTGTAGAGTGTTCTCGTAGTCGTCGTTCCACGTCTAGAATCTAAATGGCGCGCGCTGGGCGCTTTTTCGCCGAAAATGACAGCAGCTCCTGTGACCCTTTCTTCCTTTCTTCTTTCTTCTGCCCGAGCTGGGGCGCGGAGCCGTCGCCGCCGACCCTCCCGTCGGCCGCGGACCGCGGCTGCCTAGAGGGATCCACTTTGCTGTTTCCAAGCGAGTTTTTCCTACTGCCTGACATGAACAACGAGGCCGGCGCGGCTGACGACGGGTGCAAGAAGAGGAACCCGTGTGTGAACCTGCCACTGCCAATGCCGACTGTGTGGCTGGTGATGGCTGTCAAGTGCGGAAGCTCAAGCCCGAGCTGCACGGGAGAATCAAGTGGGGCCTCAAAAGTGCCCAAAACGCGTCCAAATGAATTCAAGTCTCAGGGAGAGGCTTTGGTCTCATGACTGTCATGTAGCATTGTGATTTACCATTTGGTGGATCTGATATAGATCCTTGAGAAAATCTATCAGGTAGATCAGTGATTAGAGCACACCATACCGTACTTGTACCAAGGCCCTCCTCCTTGTTCGACAACATTTAGATTCTACTGTATCTTCCTAATTCTAACCTAACCTACCCTGAGATGGGCTCGGCTTGAGGTGGGGGGCATCACCAATGTCCGCAGGTACACTGACGGATGAATGTTGGACGTCTTCCTCTCCCCCATGTTGGCGTGGTTCCATTTTGTGTCGGCTCAATTCACTCTTAAGAGACTCGGACTAGGAAAACAATTCCTATGTGAACACGCAGCCAAAAGACAGTCGAAGCTTTAAATAACAACGTTTCTGCTGCTCGCTCAAGGGTTTTCTTCCCATCAACCGCCTCCACGTCCTGCTCTCACTGTAGGAGCAACGTTTTCCTCCATGTTTACTGCTGACTACAGAGTGACGTCTGCTAACAGAAGGAGGGGAATTTCGCTCCTACAAGGAAATTTAGTTACGCTCTCTGAAGAAAGCTATCATGAGAGATGAAAGAAAACGGGAATTCCCCTCTGCTAAATTTGGAAAGTTGCTTGCTGTTATGTACTAGAAGAGAACCATTGTTGTCCGTCTATATATATGTGTGTATGTCCATGTATACCGCAAGTCACGCTAGCAGCGAATGAGAGTCACACGAGAACTCGGAGTGGATGGAGATAACGATATTGACCTTACGAACGAGGACAGCAATATTTGGTTCGAATCGCTGCACTTCAAAACAACTCGTTGCCGGGAAGACATGTGCAGATGTGACCACGTAAGAAGTGGTCCACCCGCTGGCTTCAAGTAGTCACTATGACTCCTGTGATGGCAGCTCCAGCATCAAGGCACAAAAAATCCCACTCTTTTGCCTCTGGCTGACTCCCTAATTGCGTTATTGTACACGGCTCAAGCTCTTGCAGTGGGATTTCCCGAGCCTTTTGGGCCGGCGAGCACGCCCGCATCAACCCTCAGGAGTACGACAGAGAGCGACAGAGAGAGGGAGATTCGTGCAGTGTGAGGGTTGTTCTGCAGAAATTCCACCTCATTCCTTGTCTCGTCGGCACTGCTAGACACTATTCATAAGAAGGAGGAAATACCAGTTGGCTGCGCAAACATCTCCAGCTAAAAAAAATCTTACCAGTTTCCAGGAGATGCCCAACTTTTGAGTCAACGGCCCTCCGCCACGTCCTTCGCAGTCAGGATCTGCAGCGGCAGCAGCAAACATTGCCAAAGAATGAAGCTTGAAGCGGTTCACCAGGAGGAACACCAAATAGGTACATAGATAACTTTCCATCGCAGATTGCAATCGTGGCTCCAGGTACAGAAGTAGTCGTCTTGGACATTATCTAGCTTCAGTATATACCAATAGTCGATATCACGTCTTTTGAAAGGTCAAGTTCCTTTTAGAGCAAACTTTCCATTTCATTGCCATTTCTCCAAGTCATCTCTGTGTCCTGACTAGATATTGACTTCATCAGCTCTTGCATCGACCAGAACGACAGCAAAAAAGTGTATGATTTGGAGTCCGTCCATGCCACTAGTTAGTGGCATGGACGGACACCATTCATTTGAAATAAGCCAGGGAAGAGGATGACGTCGGCGGTGACTGCCAGCAGTGGCCACGTTGAAGGTCTTGATCATTATGACGCATGAAGACAATGACATGCCAGTGAAGCATTGGTGCCAACCAGTCATGTACCCCTTAATCTGTAATTTTCTATTAGATCATTGATCAGATTTTTGTGCAACATACAGTCCACATTGGTGTGTTTGGCTTATGCTGTTCATGCGCCGGTTTTCAGACATGCAGACTTCATCTCCTCAACTTGGTCTCCGCGTTATCCGAGGGCGAGACTGGCAGTGGGACGATCAAGACGGCGGAGAGGGCCAGCTTGGCACCGTCGTCCAAGTTTTCACCAATGCCGCAGACATCGTGTTGGTCCGCTGGGACCACGGGACGCAGGCGTTCTACAGAGCAGGCCGTCAGCAAGCTTATGATCTCAGAATCTTTGACAGTGGACCGTGCGGGATCAGAAATGCTGGAGTCCAATGCAGCGAGTGCTCCACAGAGGACTTCTTCGGGCAGTGGTGGCAGTGCTCGGAGTGCCCGTACACGAATCTCTGCTCGCGCTGCTACCATTCGGACAAGCACGACATCTCACACAGCTTCTGGTGGAACGACTACTGCAACGAGACTTCGTCCAAGTGCCTGGCGCCGAGACAGCAGTCGCGAAAAGTGTCGCTGAGCGGGATAATTCCCGGAGCGAAAGTGACTCGCGGGCGTGATTGGTGCTGGGGCGATCAAGACGGCGAAGGAGGTGTTGGACAAGTGGTCAGCGTACGAGGGTGGGAAGCCGAGACCGGTAACTCTGTAGCAGAGGTTGTGTGGCAAGGCAGCAGTGTAATCTATCAGTACCGGGTGGGGCACAAGGGAAAGGTAGATTTGCAGAGCAAGCAGCAGCGAGGAGACCACCTCGACAACGTGACACCCTGCTACATCGACCACTTGCCTGTGTTCGCTGGAATTAGGGACACGCATTCCACTGCTCTGACGGGGTCCGATTCGACATTGCTGCCGGCGATCAGACTTTCGCAGCAAAAAATGGACGAGCGCGCCGCGCGCAAGGCCATTCTGAACGCAGCTAAGCATTGTCGCCTTGACACCCTAGCCCTGCTACTGAACTGCTTTCCCAATCAGATCAATGGGAGATGCAATGGAAAATCCGCCATCATGCTGGCAGCTCATCAAGGACACTTGAAGGTATTGCAGTTCCTGTTGTCGAGGGGTGCGGATTTGTCCGCCTGCGACAGGAATGGCCATTCGGCCCTTCACTTTGCTGTTGAAGGACGTCAGCAAGACTCGGTCTCCCTAATCTTGAGCGCCGGCGCAAGCGTCGACTGCAGAAACTACAAGAGTCTCACTCCCCTTCACCTAGCTGCTTACCTCTCCGACGTAGAGTGCATAAAGGTGCTCCTGGATCACCATGCCAAGGTGTCCGCCCGAGACCACGACGGTAGCACCGCCCTGCACTTGGCCGTCCTGAACACATTCTCAAGAAATGCATTCCACGTATTACTTTCTGCGCCCGATGCAGATCTAGGACAGTGCGATCAGAAAGGATTTAACGTCCTGCACCTGGCGGCGATGAAGGGTTGTACTAATGCCGTGAAGATGATCCTCATGCACAGGCCGGACTTGCTTAACGTGGCCAAGAGTGACGGATTCACGGCCCTTCACCTCGCGAGCGTCAACAACAGGATACAGACCGCAGAAATGCTGGTGCAAGTTAGTGGAATTGAATTAGATGCCAGGGATGTCTCCGCGCGGACCCCGCTTCATCATGCTGGAGAGCTGAGACACACTGCCTTGGTCAAGCTGCTCCTCCGCAACGGAGCCAATCCTAACAGATCAGATAGCGAGAAAAACACTGCCTACAGGTCGGCGTCCAAGTGCGACAACACGACCAAACTCGGCAAGGATCTCCTCATCTCCTCAGGAGACTGCGGAGACAGAGACCTGCCAAGAAGAACAGAAGGTGACGAGAAGACAAAACTAATGCAGAAGCTCCAAGAGCTGGAGAACGAACTGTCGTGCAAGATCTGCATGGAGAGGAGGAAGGAGGTCGTCTTTTTATGTGGGCACGGCTCTTGTCGACCTTGCTCAGAATCGCTCGCCGCGTGTCACTTGTGCAGGGGCAGCGTGGCCAAGATAGTGCACTTGTATTAATCGACTTCAATCATGAATAATAACTCTCGAAACCGGAAAAATTGACCTGTTCACTATGTATTTCACACCATATGTTTTTTCTAGTCTCTTCTAGTATTAAGTATGAAAAAGTTATCTCTTCCACGACGAGTGGGTCCTGCTGCCCCATGCGATGAGCATCTTAATACTTGTCACTACTACTTGAGCGCAGACCAAGGCAGCTGATAACTACTTCAGTTGATTGCAAGTGTTGACTGCAAGATAGATCTTCGTCCAAGAATGTCACAAGTTTGATCACATTGTGAAAGACAAAGTACAGTCTGAATTCATTTGTTAAAAAAGTTGATTGACATTTACTCAACAAATCGTAAAATTTTGTGTGAAATAATTTTTAAAAGTTATTTTCTCAAAGCTTCAGCTGTCATGAATTTGCTCAAAGCATTAAAGTTAGTCCACAACTTAGTGTTAATTTTAGGTGTTACAACACCCATAGGGTGTGAATGGTCACTTCTCATGTTTCACCTTGCATAGGGTGTATGTAATATGTAAAGTGTGATCGCCGTCTTTATGTGTGTGTGTACGTGTGGGTGTCCAGCCTACGCGCTGGCTGTGTGTCCATCCGCGGCCGATTTCAAGTCTTTGCGCGGCCGATTTCAAGTCTTTGCGCGGTCGATTTCAAGTCTTTGCGCGGCCCATTTCATGTGCGGCAGTGAACTGTATGAACTGTACAGAGAAGAAATCTTTTAAGTTAGTCTTTCCCAGGAACTTAGAGCGACGAATATGATGGGCGGCCAAAGGTAAGAAGATGAACATCGTACCAACAGATAACTTGTGTCTGTGTGAAAAGCATTTTACTGATGACCAACCATGAAGGCGGAGAAGAGACTGAAGCTGATGAAAATATAAAATGAGTACCTCAACAAATGCACCTCCGAAGTAGAACTGTACGGTGTGGTTCAGTTACGTGAGTTCGGCTCTGGGCTTGGGGTGGATGACACGAGATGATAAATAACCAATAATTTTCTCTCATGCATATACACAATGGGGGACTGGAGGCCATTTTCTTCTCCGTTTCCTCCATATCCAACTCCGTCGATGATTTCTTTTTACTAAGTAAACTCCTCGGCTGCCAATAAGACAATCTTGGAAGTGCTTCCTCCTGTACACCTTAAGCATTTCAGTGAAACATTGCATTGGCTGTTATGTGTCACTAGTGATGCATTTCACCAAAGTTTTAGACGGAAAAACCGGAGTTTCCAGTCGAACATGCTCCGGTGAGAAGTGGCGCAGGATTTGAAGCGAATCTGGAGCCCGCCTAGACTCCGAACGAGCATGAATTGGCGGATGACGCTTGACTCGATTAGACATTCATCACAACGGCAATGAGAACTTCACATTATGGGCCCTTCCACCAAGGGGTCGCAGCTGCTTGTGAGACCGGTGGGATTTTCCAACGTGGAGATCTGAGTGCAGTGAATGTGACGACTGGTCTTGTCCAGAGTCATCTCGCTGCTGGCAATGTCCGTGAGGCCTTTGCGCAGGCTCCTCAGTTTTCTGCGGCGAAGTTCAATTCGTGCCACTTACTTGCGCCGGTGTAGGCCCACCCTCTTCTTCTACCTTCCGATGGCCCAGTCTAGGCCTATTCAGGTTAGGCTTACCTACGAAGAGGAGAAGTCGCCGCCAGCACCACCACAAACCGTCGAGCCGATTTCATCCCGGTTTACTGCAAGCAGCTCTCCGGACTTACGCCTCCAATCTTCCAATTCTGCCAATCCCTCGTCTCTTCACCTCACCCAGACATGCCAAGAGTCAAACTCAACATACGCGGCCTTCGGGCGAGAGAAGAGGACGAAGATCCTAATCTCGATGACGCAGCAGAAGGCGATCTAAACAAGGTGTTTTCGGGACGAACAGGACGAGGAGCTGGAGCAAAGTCGTCTGTGACTTCCCCTGAGCAAGCAGGACGCCCTGGTGAGGTCGCGTTTGTACACGAAGTTGAGTTCGTGCGTGTATGTGCAGCCGTGCATCAACATTGGTTGCTCCTACTGATAAGGTAGTTGACACATAGTCTGCATATAGAACTCGACCCTTCAAATAGGTCACATTCGCGTAAACCGGTATCACACACTTGTGATCTAGGACACCTGCTGCGGTAACCACACCTGTCCTATAGGATATTAGAGGCTCCGCTGAAAGCCAGGACTTGATCCCCTTCCAGCTTGGAACGGCTGGCATCTGAGCAGCGCTTAGTATAACACACAACAAAGTAGAAGGTTGCGCTCAGGCATAAAAAGTTGTTGGAACTTTGAGAAGGTCTTGTAGCCGTCACAGCTGCTATCGTGGGTAAAAGGAATTATGATGTGTACCGAAGGAACCGAAGGAAGTTTCCCTCCTTATCTAACGCAGAGGAAGTTAATGAAGTTCCTCCTTCCCGCCTCCATTTTGAGTCTGTTCCGCATGGCGTCCGTCAAAAGTTTAACGAGGCCCGTTTGATCGAACCAGTGCAACTGAGAGGGAGAGCGGATCCGCGCTCTCCCCTCCTCTCTTTGCTCTCGCTAGCGTTGTACGCGCAACTGTGCTTGAAAATGTGCCCCATCGCCAGGTACGCACATTACACGTACACACGCTGAACACACGGTGAGAAAGCTCAAGACAACTCTGGTAGAGACTGTGGGAGGAGGAGGAACGGCTCGCCATGGACTTCGCGCTCGGGGACGGGAGCGGCAACTTCCCGAGAGTTCATCTGGAGCACGAGTTCAGGGACGACTCCAGTAAGCTGCACTCTGATCTCGTCGGACTCTCACTCGACGACTGCGGCACTGACGCTGGCAAGGATTCCGCTGGCTTGATGTCACTGCAACTACAGGAAGAGGACCCTAGGAAGAAGAAGAAGAAGAAGAGAGAGTCTTCCTTCCATGCACCGAAGCAGGTAACATGTCCTCCATTCACACACAGTGCACCTTAACGTCAGTAGTCTATTGGTCAGGATGACAACTTTTTGGTGTCAGCACTATTCTGTGCGGTAGAGGAGGGCGACGAAGAAAAGCTGTCCAAGCTCTTGCCCATGTGCTCCTCGGTGGGCTTGAGCAACCGTAGAGGCGAGAGCGTGGTTCACGTGGCAGCAGGCCTTGGCAAGACTGCAATCCTACAACTGCTGGCGTCACGGGGTGCCGATCTTACACTTGCAGACTGCAGGGGCGACCATCCAGCCATCTGGGCTGCCAGACAGGGACATTTGGACGCACTGAAGTTCCTGGTAGAGCGCGGAGTTGACATCAACGAGAGAAATAAGGTGAAAAAACAGTGTACGTATGTTGAGTATTAGGACAACTGGTACAGTTCAGGTCAAAAGTTTGCCTACAATTTAAAGAGTTCTCTGCCCTAAAGAATGACTAGCAAGCGAATTATCAATCATGAGAGTTCAAAAACATTTGATCAAGTTCGTTTCTTCTCCTAACCATGCTCAATTTTTTACATACTGTGCATGAATGCGCTGTGCGTTCATCACAGTTCCTGCAAGTTCAGAGTATGACTTGATTGTCTCTCTCTTTTCGCGTGTCCATCAGAGCGGCGAGTCCTGCCTTCTGGTCGCATGCAAGTACTGCAGAACCGACGTCGTGAGTTACTTGACGGATGTCGTCGGCGCTGAAGTCGAATTAGACGCTCAAGACGAGGTGCGTACCACGGCGTCACAAGGCCGAGTGCAGAGTACATAGGAGGACACGCGTTAGACAGCAAAGCTTGGTTCCTAATCTCTCTGCAGAATCGACAGTCAGCTCTCCACCTCGCCGCCAGGACCGGCGACTCGAGGATAGTCAACACACTTGTCAAGGCCGGTGTAAGCAGAGCTCTCCGAAACAAGGTTCGTGTCGGCTCTCTTGCTGAAAATGAGCTTTTCTGCCCTCAACCTCACATGACCTCGAGGTGTTAACTTTCTAATCTCTGCCCATCTTTCTCTCTTTCCTAGGATGGTGAGACGGCGTTACACGTTGCGTGCGCCCAGGGTCACACGGACTGCGCCCAGATGCTCGTGGAGGCAAAAAGTGACGTGGACGCTCAGGACAAGTGGCTCAACACCCCACTACACCTGGCCATCAGGCAAAAGAACGAGCGCATCGCCACATGGCTCATCAACGCTGGAGCAGACTTTGATTTTCCCAATTGCGTAAGTACAGCATGTACGTGACATTCTAGGTTGAGTGCGACGAAGTGACGAGGGAGTAGCTCAGGATAAGTGCCGTGGTCTTCTAAGCTCTAATTTACGTTTATCCTGCGACGTATAGAGTGGCGATCTTGCCCTGCACGAGTCTGCCCGGGAGGGGCTCTTGTCGGTAACCCAGTCTCTGTGTGCCTTGGGATGCACTGTGGACGTGGCCAACAACCAGGGCCAGCTCCCTCTCCATTTGGCGGCAAAGAACGGCAGCGCAGAACTCGTGCGCTGCCTCTGTCTGGCTGGATGTCGCGCAGATGCAAAAAATGCCGAGGGAGTCACTCCGGATCTCGTAGCACTGGCCAGCGGACACGGAGAAGTCGCCCAGCTCCTGAAACGTCTCAAGAGGGTAAGCTCAATGTCTTGAGAACACTGTCTATACACTTCAGATATTTTTATCCTGTAGGATGCTTGCTGCGATGAATATATTGATCAGCTGATTCCGTCCAGCCAACCCATCTCCAAGTTGAAGCTGAAGTTGTTCGGGAGCATGGGCGCAGGGAAAACGTCAGTCTTTCAGTCGCTTAGAGCAGGCTATTTCTCGGGATTTTTCAGGAGAAGTAGAAAAGGATCCGCCAGAAGTAGGCAGCGGGCTTCAATCCAAGGTACAGAATAAGCGTCATTTCCGGTACCATACATTGTACAGTAATATTATACATTCCATACATGTACTGGATATGTTCTTGACAGACGGTGGACACACATGCAAACACATAGGTGAACTGGAAATCTCCCAAGAAGAATCTACACAAGGCATTGAAGTTCATCAGGTAGCTCAAGAAACGCATGACGTTATCGTTAGCAACGCTAGATCGTTGTATTTTTTTTCTATCTTTCTCTCTGCAAGTGCACACTTGGAGTCATTGGAGAAGTGAGTGTATGGGAATTTTCGGGCGATCCCAACTTTCACTTTGTCTACGACCACTTCATCGGCAACGTCAACTGTATCCACCTGTTGGTTTTTAGTCTCTCTCAAGGAAAGGCCGAGCAACTAGCGCACTTGCGCTTCTGGCTCACCTTTCTCAGGTGCAGGATTCCACCTGTGGAACCACTCGGTGAGTGAAGACGTTGATCACGTACGTAAAGCCCTACTCGTGAAGACATTTCTTAGGTGACTGTGGCAAGTCTTCACGTCCTGCTAGAGTCGTTCTTATCGCCACTCATGCAGACATGTCGGTCACCAGTCCGAGGGACGCAGAGGCGATTCTATCTCAGGTAAAGGCGGAATTTGGCCATGTCTTCGACCTCTGGCCAAAGGTCTTTGTGGTGGACGCGAACACGAGCAACTCAGTGGAGATGAAAGCTTTGAAGCAGAGTCTCAGCGACATCAAGAAAGAGATTGTGGACGTGAGTTTGACTTAGCTAGCTCAAATCTGCCACGGCATGCCTCTGTAGCTCTCCCCGGTGACGGTCTTGTCTCTTCACTCACTCTCTCTCCGTCCAGGGAATAGATGCAAAAGTGACAAACGTCCTGGCCGAGAATGACCTCATCCTCCAAGGTGGTATCGGGAGCGACACTGATCTCACATACACACTAGTCACACAACGAGAACCCGAACTGAAGGTAAGAGTCACCGACTTCGTCACTTCCGGCCCTGCAACCCTCCTCTGCAGAACAATTCAACTGCGGTATGCATCGCACATGCACCGTAGACAACGGTACTCTTGGCAGTTCATGCACAAGTTCCTCATCAAGTCTTTCCTTGACTTGGGCTCGTAGGCAATTTGACATCTATTCGGTCGAGGTCGTCCTCCTCTCCAGCTCTTCCAAGACGTTGCATGATGGGATCATCTTCTACCTCACCTATTGCAATCTGTCACGTCAGACATGGAGGGCAACTCCACAATCCCAGTCACACAAGACGTCCCAATATGTTCTAGTGATGAAACATCGTTTCACTTAATTCATCGATTTATACAGGGACGATCTTACATACACAGTGAAGCGCGTCAAAAATTGATGTACGTGGAGTCTTTGGAGACCGCATTGAGGCTGAAGAAGCACGTGGAGTCCTTTATTGATACTTTGTTACAAAGTACGTTACAATATTATTTCATTCCCTGCTGGTTATTGTGGGTGGGAAGTGAAACCTAAAATCAAGTGGACCAATATGTAAGATCACCCCGGTGCACAAACATATGGAGACCACAAAATTTATTTTTCTCCCGTATATATCGAGATTCCACTGTAGGTATGTTTGATTCTATGAGACTCTAGTGGTCGAGTGCGCATGTGTAAAATCTCTGTCCGATGGGTATAAGTAAATCAGTCTATCGCTGATATGTTTTCAATGCTTGTTTGTTTGAACAGGGCCTTCCCAGGACCACCCGCTTCCTCGAGCGGGTGCTGTCGTGTTTGCCCGACTGGCGCAAGACTCTGGCGCAGTTCCCGGTCATGGCGTGGCAACACTTCATGAGCCAAGTGCGCGACGAGATCAATCTCCTGTCTGCGGACGAACATCTTAAGGAAGTCATCCAGCAGCTGCAACTCATGGGAGAAGTCATTTACCTGAAGGGCGATCTGAGCGACGTCGTGGTGCTGGAACCCAACTGGCTTTGTCACGAGGTCTGCGGCCATCTCCTCTCCAAGTCCTTTCGCACCAGCTCCAGACCGACGGGTTCATACACACTAGAGGAATTTCAGTTGTCCGCGCCACAATGGGAGGCGATGGATCTGCTGCCTTTGGTCGAGTCTCTGGGAATCTGTACGAGGGTGAGACGCCATTGCACAAGTTGCACTCGGGCGAGAGTCACAAAAAGTCACTTGCCTTTTTCAGTGTCAAGTGGGACCTGACATCGAATACGAATTTCCGTGCTATAACCGCCTGTCACATCCCACCGACGTGTGGTCTCCTCCCGTCGACGACGACTTACTTCACGGAGGAGTTTTGCTCAAGATGTCGTCTACCTATTGCTCTTCCTTCAGCGTCATGTTCCCCCGGTTCCAGGCGCTCCTCCGCCGCCACTGCAACGCTAAAGGCGACCTCGCCTACGACCTCAGTCAGTGGTTGCGCGGCTCTAGAATCACCTGTTACTCCCAGGGGGAAGTAGAGGCACTTGTCAGATTGGAGGAGGCAGATCAAGACGCTTTCGAGATTAGAGTACGCGGTGGCCGAGTGGACGCGCGAAGCTGTTTCTTCTTGCTGGAGGAAGTCCTGGGAGTTGTCGATCAGGTATGTCGAGTGTCCTTGTCTGCTGATGGTGAATGTGCGCCGCTACCCAACTGCTGCCAAACTTTTGAAGCGATCAAGTCCCATTTGGGGAACATGGAGTCCCAAGGGACGCTGCCGTTGGCGGGTATGAGGTGGGGGGGTCAATATCCTTCTTGTTAAATGTTATCTACGTCTGTCTGTAACAGCGTTACACAGAAGTCATTTTCCAGGTGTTGCTGGAGATGAGTCCCGGCATGGCAGTGGAGAAATTTGTTCTCAGCTCCCGCGACATTGAGACATTCGACTGCAAGCCTCACAACTGGGATCCCTCCTCCTTTATCGCCGCCATTCTAACCCCTGCAGGAGACCCTCTTTCTACGAAGCTCCAGAAAGGCGACGATGAAGAGTCCGTCAAAGACCTCGTATGCTTCGGCAGTAATGACGTCAGTGTCTTAAATAATGTGGAAGGAGCGGCATAATTTTAATATTTTTGTCTCTTAGGTCGCGTCTCTGTTGACACTGGGCATTGACCTGCATGCCAGCAGCCTCTCCACGCTCACGCGGCAGGGGCTTTGCCAGCTGCTGGACCCACAAGACCCAATGGGTCGGGATTGGTGTCTGCTCGCTGTCAAGATGGGGCTGGCGGATAAGGTTCCCAGGCTGGAAGGAGAGACCAAAGGGCAGAGTCAGATGGCAAAAATCTTGGACGAATGGGAGGCAGCAGACGCAAGAAACACCATTGGTGAGTCTCCTGAAGCAAACTCTACAGCACCAGCAACTTCCTGCGATCATATGACCTCTTTCTCCAGGAAAGCTTATTGAAATTCTGAAAGACATTGGTCGCAACGACGCAGTGAAAGCCTTGGCTCGTGGATGCCCGTTCTACCGCATCAAAACCTTAAGCCATCCGGATCTCAACTAACCATCCCATGCCGGCACGTTGCATATAGGGCATTTGGGCGTGTCAACAAAAAAGTGTATTTTTCTTTGGAGACAATGTGCAGTCACATGTGCTTCAAGATCAAATAAAGTTGATTGTGAACGACTTCACAGACTTGTATGCAACGCGCACTTACATATACATGTACACATACGTACAGTGTGGAATACTGTACCTCACAACCATATATCGCACTAGGCTCAGCAACAGGATTGAAAGACTCACACATCAAACACTTTCATTTTCTCCATCCACTTTGCAACGTCCTTGTCCTCCGGACTCAAGTCCTTGACCACTTCTTGAAACTGCACTGCGAGGACCCTCGCCTGATCAGTTTCACCAGCTTTTTTGGCAAGCAGAGCCGACGCTGCTAACGAATCGAGACACAAACGACGAGAAAGGGCCCGAGAAGCCTCAAAAGGTTTCCCCAGGGCGACCTGGCACATAGCTGACTTCTCGTAGTTTCCCTGGCAATGAGCTTCTTTCGCCCAGCTGCTCAATATGTCCTCGATGAGGGGAGAGTCCAAGGTCAAGCGACACCTGTAAGAATGAAACATTGCAATCCTGCAAGTAAAAGTGAAAAGTCATTACAACGTACTTAGCAATGCAGAGTGCCGCCTCGAACTCCTTAGCTCTGGTGAGGACTTGGAGGGCGTCCTCGACGAGATCTGCCATAAGGAAGTACGATGCAGCCTTCATGGGATCCTCCTCGGCTTCCAATTGCTTTGCGTACGCCTTGCACGCGTCCTTCCACAAAGTTTTGCTGGTTGCAGCAGCCATGTTGATGGTCATTTCGGTCACTCGACCTCTCTGAATGTCCTCTCGGATAGCTTGGCCAGGCTCGCCAATCCACAAGTGCCGCATCAAGGCCTGCTGGCCTTTCCCAGCCTTGCTTAATGCTTGAGCTGAGAAAGAGAGTAAAAATTGCGACTTCAGCACTTAGACAAATACATTTACTTCTTACCTTTGCCCAACAGCAGCTCAGTAGCATCTTCCGTGTCCAAAAAAGCTCTCGTCTGCTTGCTAACAGACTCCTTCTGGCCATTATTGCTGGTCAGACCAGCGAGATACATAACGTCATCGACGAGTTTCTTGTTGGGACTGGTCGACTTCTTGGTTTCCACCTTCTTCCCGGGTCCTTTGTCGCTGTCCACCGATTCTGAAAAGAGCCACGTGAAGGATACAAAACTCCTTAGGAAACGAGCAAGAGTATGCTGGCACGTAATCTGGATTTTCATACACTGTGTGTACAACTCTTGGCACTTACCACTTGCAAGCTCCTTAGCCCCTTTGATGGAGACCTTCTTTAGTTCTTCTTCCACATCCCTTACACCATTTTGGACACTTTTCTCTTGTTTCCGGCCGTGAACTAAAAAAAGAAAAAAACCTCTATTACCGAACCTTCTCTAAAAAAAGTCTACCCAACAGATTAAGACATAATACACTGAACAATAGGCTAATTGAAAAGGTACATTTTTGAAAAATGATATTTTTTGGCCTGGGTTTTTGGCCTGTGGCGAAAATATTTAGATTCTACCAAATCTATTTTCTCTTCGAGGATCATGTACTACCTGCATTTTTAACTCAAAGTTTTATAACACACTGTATGTACTGCAGAAACTGAAAGCAGGCACTTCCTTTTTCAGTCATAACTTTTGACTGGATTGAGCTACAGGAGTGGTTTACCCTTCTATGAAAAGCCAAGATTTTTCTATTAAACCAAGCTGATATGCACTTTCGCTATAGGACGACCACTTGGTTCGCAAATACGGTCAAACTTTTATTTAGTAAACAGTGCTACAGCACATAACTTTGACCCCATGTTGTGGAAAAATGACTAGTCCTATAGCAAAAACGCACATCAGATTTGTTTCGACGGAGCTTCTCAGGTTTACATAGAGGGGTGAACCACTTCTGTGGCTTAATCCAGTCAAAAGTTATGGCTGAAGAAGAAGTATCTGCTACATTTATTGCATGATATAGAAAATGAGACTTGTCCAACCAGCTAAATCAGTGTCCAACGCCAATGCCAATTTCTACCCCCAAAAAAGCAAAATTGACATTTTTGAACTAGGCTAATACTCAAGGATATCTCATACTACCTTTCTTAACGGGCAAGACGTTGTGTTGTTCAGAGATTCTCCACCCGCGGAGAGTGCAGTCCTCGGAGCCCGAGAAAACTACGTCTGGATCCTTGGGACTCCACTGGACGCAGAAGACTCGACCATGATGCTCGCTGAAATTTGCTATAGGAGTTCCGTTCTTCACATCCCACACCTGGGCCGAGTTGTCCCAGGAGGCAGAGACGAGCTTCCCCTCCTCGTGATGACTCCAACTAAGGTGGTTGACCCTGGACAGGTGACCGGACAAAACCGACTTTGGAGCGGTAATGAGTGGGGTTTCTTTGTTTTCGTCTGCGTCTTGGACTTGGCGAGCCTTGAGCTGTTCTGACAAGTCAAACACATGGATATCATTCTCGTTCGAAGCCACCGCTAACCAGCCGGACATCGTGGACTCCACCGCAGAGTAGTATCGGGGATGCCAGGCCAGACTCTCAATCAGTTTCCGGAACGTTTTTAACGTGAAAAGAATCTTCATTGACCGCAGATCCAGCACCTCCACAGAGCCGTCCTCGCTGCCGACGGCCACGACTTGAGCTTCTTCTGGCGGGGAAGGATAAAACGCCAGCTCAGTCCTACTCAGAGGTGTCCGGGTCAGACCGTTTGCTTCAGACACGATAGTGTCCAAATCCTCCTTAGGGGAGTCTGGACGTTCTACAAAGATCTTCCCGTCACCGACACTATAAAGTACTGGACTGTTTTCGCCATTGGCCTGGGCTCGTGGGTAAGGTCCCCAAGCCAAGTTATACACTTGGCCCTGATGTCTCTTGTGGAAGGATTTGAATTTCGAGTTTCCTGAGATGGCGTCGAGCACACCCACCCTACCATCATTTGTGCCGAAGGCCAGAGTTCCTTCTTGGTGAGGATGCCAAGCCAGGGCAGTCACTTTGACCCCGTTCATGTAGTGGTGTTGTTGAACGGGATTGGCTGCTCCACACGAAGTGCGCCAAACGCGGATGAGGTTGTCTCCAGCTCCAATTGCCAACACCGACGATGCCACATGATTTGTCGCCATGCAAAACACTACCGAGGCCAACGCTGGCAGATGGAAACGAAGACGATCGGCTTTCAACTCGTAGGAGACGACACTGCGATCCTGTCCGATGGTGAAGACACAGTCATAGGAGTAGCTCGCAATAGCCATAAGGATCTTCGGATGTGCTGAGCAAACTTTGGAGCAGACGGCAGTCATCTTTTCATCGGCCTGGAAGACCCCGCTATTCGTAGATTGAAGCTTCGACAGATCCCATTTGAGCAGTTCCGCATGGGACCCTCCGGTGAGGAACACGCTAGGACTCACCCAGCAACATGCACTCCACCACTGTTGAGCTTGCTGCATAATGAAAAAGAGATGCTCTTGTCCCTTAATCAAGTAATGGTACGTTCAACTTACAATCGGATTCTTAGATCTTGCAAGCGACATCGAGGCCAGTTGATTGCCACTGGTTGACGACCAGATGGAGAATGACCGATCTTTGGAGGCAACAGCAAAAAGGGGGTCGACGGTTGCGTCGCCGCTCTCGGAGCTGGACTCGAACACATTATGAGGGGAAGGACACCAAGACAAACCCGTAATGTCTCCTCCGCTGTGGGCGACGATCGAGCGGAGCGTCTTGCCCTTTCCTGCAGGTAAGCACACGCGGCGATTCTCTTATGCAACACCCAAGCCGGTACTGCACTATATACCTGCGACGTTGGCTACAATGACAAATCCGTGCTTGCAACCTAAGGCCACAATGTCCTTCTGGTGAGGGCTGCATCTTAGGGTCAGAACAGACTTCTTGGTGAACGACATCGACCTCGTCAGGTTGACGTCCGTGTCCCACACGACGACGCCTCCTCTTTCATCCGCTGAGACCAGGACACCAGGATCAGTGGGAGACCACGAACAACAAGTCACGGCCGTGGTCTAGAAGAGAAAAAGAGAAATCAGGACAAATTTCAACCATTCAATGGCATCCTTTACCTTATCGTCCGGCTCTCGATGTTTCTGGTGCTGTCCGTTGGTCTCAGTAGTAGGGTTACTGGGGTCCAGACGGAAGAAGCGAACGATTCCCTCTCCTGAGGTCGCGGCCAACAACACTTTCCCGTCCTTGCCGCAGCCGCCCTCCTCTGGTCCGCATTCCGGCGAGAAGACGTCGACGGCAGACACTTTGGCGCCGCTCAGTGGCGTTCTGACGACGGTGAAGTTCGGGAACGGCCCCTTGTACGGCCCCGTCAACGAAGGATCTGGAGGAGACGAAATCTATTGTGGCAGAGTTCGGAGACATCAAGACGAGAGAGAAGACTCACCGTGCTTGTGAAGGAAGATCTCGTTCTTGGCGGCGTAAGCCACCAAGTCCCCAGAAGCGGCTAGCGCGTGGCTGCTGTACCAGTTGGGGGCGCGTGGAAAAAACGGGGTTGACCGGGCCATGGTTACTTGGAGTCCGGGACAAAGAGGAGACGGACACACGAGGTGATTGACGAAAGTACAGAAGGAATTTGAACTCCGTGAAGAACTAAAACGAGCAAGCGAGTTTTAGCAGTGCATATCGGGCTGGCCCGAGGGCTCTTTATGAAGGTCTGGGAGGCTTAAGGGTTTGGCCCATCAAACTGTAAGAAGGACCCTCTAGTCTAGGCCCAAGGCATGGGATTGCATTCGTAGCTGACGACGTTGGCGATTAACTTCGGGCTCACCCGAGGGTCGGCTCGGCCAGACACAATGCACGTGCGTAGCGAGAATTTTTCAATACCTTAAGACTTTATGTTGTTCACACTTAGTCGGTGAAGTCCGAGAGGTTTCGTTATTAATTGTTGTTATTTGTTCACTCCTAAAGAACAGCTGCACCATCTGAAACAGTGTTATGAAATCTTGGATAAGATTTCCTTAATGATAAATGACTGTTCAGAGCGCGCTATATATGATCCTCAATAGTATTTAAAAAGCATCCAAATTTAACAGTGCATAGAGATAACATCTGTTGTCACGAAACTTCTCTTATTTCTGTTGCAGAGCAGACAAGAGCGACTTTAAGAGCTTCTAAAAAGGTTTGGATTTGTAGTCAGGTTTTTTGCACTTCTGCAAAAGCAAATTTTTGCACAATGACCCCTTCGACGACGGAAATTGGACTATTGCAAATCTGCAGCGTCTTTTTTGACGTGGTTATAACGTTAGTCATGAAGACTCAAGCCGTCAATCAGAAGTGGCAACTCTTGTTCTGTGTCCGCGTGTGCTCAGATCAAAAGGTAAACATAAACATTAACCGAGCAGCGAGTGAGAACGAGCGAGGGAATTCCAAGCGGCACGTGTCCACCGACAGAGAACAGATGAGCTCCTCCGCCGCCTCCGCGTCGGCAACTCCGGTCAACGTCAGGAAAGACATCTTGGATGCGTTCTGGAAGCTCAGCGACAGCAAGGATGGCGCCAGATTGGATGCAGCGGCCAAGATCATAGAGTCTTGCAAGGTGACTTTTAAGGACTTCATTAAGCCGCTTTTAAAAGGCGCCCTAGTGACTGTTCTTCGTGTTATTCTTCAGGAACCTTCCGACGATGAGTATGTGCTGTCTCGCCTAGTTCGGGGCTTAGCGTCTGACCGTATATCTGCCAGGAAGGGCTTCTATGTCGCCCTGGTTGAGTACCTCAGGCGCAGGAACGACTCCAAGCTGGTTCCGAGGGTGCGGGAGCTAATTAGCAAACATCTTACCCCTCATGGAGGTTCAAAGGGGGTGAGTATCCTAGAACTTCGGTTAAGGCCGGAAGCTCACAATAGTCATATTTTCAGGAGGAAGGCGAGTATCTGTGCGGGCAACTGTTTTGCCTGGGCGCTCTCTTGAGAAGCGGGTTGTTGCAGGGTGAGGAAGTAGGCGAGATCGTGAGGGACATCGTTGCCCTTACAAAGAGGAGAAGCTACCTCCTCTTAAGTGGGTACAAGTTTCTGGTGGATCTCATTCTGCGGGTGAGTTGCTCACTTTTAATCTCGTCGTTGTAGTCGGGACATGTATCCATCCCGTATATTTTAGATGGCCAGCGATGAAGAGTTCACCCAAACAGTCTGGCCAGCTCTGCAGGACACCCATGAATTTAAGACGGAAGAGGCCCTCACTCTGGAAACAATTTGGTTACTGCTGATCATCCAACAGAAATTCCCTGGGATCGTAAACCAGAAATTCTGTCAAAAAAATTTTGGACGATCTCAACTAGTGGACGAATCCCTATGCCAAGCCATTGCCCGTTGCAAGGACAATGTGACCACGCCCGTGACCATCATAAAGCAACATCCGGTCTTTCCGGTAGCGATCGATTCTCTCAGGAAGGCAGGACTTTCTGATTACTTTTGGCAAAAGCACTTGTGTCCTACCATATCTGCTGGTAGACCTTCTTACCAGACGATGTTGACCCTCAGCATCTTGGAGATGTTGCTAGACTCCTCTGAAGACAAAGTCGCGGCTGTGGACACGTTTCTCACGCCCAACTTGGTTGAGTTTTGTCGCCTGCAGGTATCCAAGGTGGAGTCTACTCAAGAGTTAGACGCGAAGATCTTTGGTTTGCTGTCCAAGCTCACTGGATTCATTGAAGATAATGCAGAGGGACAAAAGACTCTGCTTAAGGCTCTCCTCTGCTATCCAGGTAACATCGCCTTCGACAAGGTAACAGGCGGCAACATTGTCACCCAGCTGCAGAACTCTTGCGGCGCAGAAGCCATCAAGTTTGCTGGAGAGCTGTATCGACAAGCTGCACTTGGCCATCAGCCTTGCAAAGATAACACTGCTTCGTCTCCTCCTCCCACTACCAACGAACGAATTTTCGCGGCTCACCAGCTGGCTAAGTTAACGGGACATACTTGCATGGCCAAGGACATCAAGTGGCAAGCGGACAACATGAGTTTTCTTCTAACGCTTACTCAGTTCAACACAAAAGGAGAGAAGGTCTCCCCCATGATGCTTTCGCCGAAGCCCTTCTCCAACAGAGAATCCCGACTCAACTTGGCCAATACCTTCTACAAAGCTCTTGATTACAAAGTTAGGAATATTGAAGATCACTGTCAAGTGCTAATGATGGTGACGAATCACGCAGATCAGCTTTTGGATCGTTTTAGTCCACTTAACGAAGACTTCAAGCTTGAGGCGTGGAAGAAGATGATAAAGGAAGTGAAAGCTATCGACAAGGGCAGCGATTCGGCTACAGCCAAGGAGGAGAAGATTTTTCAGTTCATGTTTCTGCACATGGGCCTGCAGTTGTTCTCTGAGCCGACCATGGCGTGTGACATGCTGGACGAGCTAAAGGTGTGCCATGACAAAGCGAAGTCAAAAAAAGAAAAACAGCAGAGAAGAAATAAATTGAATGATCCCAACGGGACAGAACCCCAGTGGGTGGAGGTAGTAGTTGACATTCTACTCTTCCTTCTCTCCCGAGAGAAGCACATCTACAGGCAGTTGGCCAATTCCGTCTTTGCCGTCTTGTGCCCACATATGACTGATCAGGCTCTCATTGCTATCATGGATGTAGTTAATCCTCCCAAGGATGACCTTGAAGCAGAAGATGGTGAAAGTGACGATAACGATGCTAGCTGGGAAGATATAGAAAGCGATGACGATTCAAAAATGAGCGTAGACGGTGAGAATGGCAATACGTCGGATAGCGAGGAAGAACCAGAAGACGAGGAAGAAGACGATGAAAATGTCGCTGATATCAAGAGCAAAGTCAAATTCGCGCTTGGAGAGCACGCCGCCGAAGCCAGTGACCAGGTAAAATGAATCCATCGTGGTATACATTAGCCGTTACTAATGACGTCATCGCCCTTACATTTAGGAATCCATCGACATGGATGACATCGACGAGGAGGACATGAAAAAGATGGATCAGGCACTAGCTAATGTCTTCAGGCAGCTGTCCAACAAGAAGAGCGGAGAACAGCAGCGTCGCGAAAAGAAGGTTGCCCTTGCCGCAGTCCACTTTAAGTTGCGAGCGCTGGACCTCATTGAGGTGTACTTGAAGCACTCGCCACTGGTGTCGCATGCTGTCATGGTGCTTGAAAGGCTCTTGGCCGCTCTCGACAATGCCATCAAGCTGAAGGAAGGGAAAGAGCTTGAGCAGAGGTTGGTGAGCGCCCTCAAGAAATTGGCAGCTCCAGGCAAGAAGTCGCCTCACTTCCGTGCTGATCCAGAGATAACCAAGGACAAAGATTCCTTGTTTACCGAACTCCTGGCATCAATGGTGGAGTTGGCAAATAAGAGCTCACCTGTGGTAGGTCTGCTAGAGAAGCCCATTCCACTCTTCTCGCAGTGCTGCCTAATGCTTCTGAAACTCTGCCAGCAGTCAGGAGAGGAGGAGCTACTGAATAAAGTTAATAACATTTACTTGAAGGCTCTGGATGACTTCTTCATGAAAAAGTGAGTATGCTGTGCGCGAGTTGGTTTCTTCTGCACGTAAATGTTCATCTTCCTCCTCCTTGTTTTTCAGTCACTGTCTCTTACCCATGACCTTTTTCTTGCTGCCCATCAAGAGCAATTGGAGCGGGTCTTGGGAAGCCGCCGACAAGATAGTGGCCAAAGCATTCGACGCAAAGACACGCATGTTCAGGAGAACGCAGGCGTTGAGCCTTCTCAAAGCTTTGTTTACGAATCCAAACTTACAACAAGAGCAACTGATCAGCAATGACCGTCGAAGACAACTTGCCCAGACGTTGCTTGACTTCATCACAGCCGAGCTCAACATCTACACTTTAGACCGCTCGAAGCCCCGCTATTTAAGCGACTTGCTTGAGCTGTCACACTCAGTCTTCACTTGTAGTATCGATGGCGTCGAATGGCAGAACTTCAAGCAGGCTTTGGAAAAGGTCCGCAAAGAGGTACCTGGGAACAAGAACTTTTGCATGGTCAAGAAATCCTTCAACAAGGTCGCCGCACCACTGAAAGCTGACGTCATTGTGGCTTCTGATAAAAAAAGGTACATTACATAGCTCATTACGGGATACATAAAAGCAAATGCTTTGAATGTAGTGAACAAATATCATGCACTTTATTTAGACCGGAAATCACGTGTCTCTTGTCCTACAACAGGTTCGCACTTATCAATTGCTTGACACCTCTTAACGATGACTTTTTTCTCAGGCAAAAAATCCCTAAACCTAGTGGAAAGCCCGAGGAGGAGACAATGACGAACGACAGTAACGTTCAAGAGGGTCCGAAAGATGATTGCGCAGTTCAAGCAAAAACGAAGAAAAAGAAACGCAGCAAGGATGGCTTGAAAGAGAAGAAGCAGAACAAGGAGCAGACGTTGATGGGCCAGTTTGAAGGACTGGAGATGCCCTCGTTTGCGGGCCTTAATCTGAAGGACAGTTTTCAAGCTGCATCAGTGCAAAATCATGACGAGATGAGTGAAGATGAAGAAGCTCCCAGGAAGAAAAACGCCAAGAGGACAAAAAAAGTGAAAAAAAACAATCTCCTGAGCAAAGAACAGACAAGTACATAAATGTACAGTTCATGATCACATGATTAGATTGTGTGGTATTTTACATATCACTATTACTCTACAAGAGTTAGTTGTCAACATTAGCATTTTGAGCCGTTTTCACTTTATTCGTGGTAAATCCCTGTGGGTCCTGATTTGCAGTCTTCATTTAAGGTCCCTCGAATGGGAAGGTCTTAGGTACTTCTATTTGTGTTTTCCGTAACATAAAAGAAGACTTGTAGTCCTGCTTAGGGATAGCGTTTTTTCGCCCCTTATCAGCCGAGTTCTCATGTTTGCAGTTGACTGGAGGTCTTCTCATGATCATGGGAGATTGAGCATTGTAGTTGCGATTACCTTACGAGTGGAGACACTCCCCGCCTTGGACGGGCCTCATAGTTTAGGTGGGCCTTTAGAGCTAATTTTCAGGTCTCTGAGACTGCACTTCCCCCAACTCTTAATGAGGGTCATGACTTTTGCCCTCCTCATTTTTGCACAAAGATTGTAAGTTAACGACACTCTTTTTGGTCCTGTATGAGTTCCATACAGGTCCTCGCCTTCACACTTAAATTCATCTTATAGTGTGCCTTCACCTCTGATGTATACAAAAAGTGCAAACATTGTTGGGGTGTCATGACTTTTCTGACTCCATGCACGGACTGCTTTCAGGTCTACCTTCATAAACAGCAAAGAAGTGTCGTCACGTTGGGTCCCGATACTGTGCATATGAGTCGGTCCAAGCTGAGAGCCAATTATGGCTATTGACGGAAAGTCTTATTAAAGACTGTCATGATCGTAAGCATCTGAAATGGATATCTCAACTCCTACAAGTTGATCTCAAAGTGCAAAAAAGTGTAATTGACTTCGGTTCCCCTTACATATAGCACAACGGCATGATAAAGAACGCTTAAGACTAACTTAATGAGTAGTCGATAACAATGTGGCACCAATGCTTTTGTCGGTTAGTTCCTCTCATCTGGATGTCGAAGCAAATACTTGAACCTCACTGGGTGCTCTAGGACAAAATCCGGGGCGAAATCCGGGGTATCTTCTATGCTAGTTCTCACCAGAGCGATGGAGTCGTCAAACCAACGACCTTCAAGTTAATAATTGTATATGAATGATCAGGACAAGGAAACTTGGGGGGGGAAAAAAAGACTTCCGATACCGTCACGGATGAGCTCCCGGATGAGGGTTAGGTTTTTGCACTCCTCGTGGTCGCCCCATCTGGGCTTGTCACTCCTCTGGGCCGAGTCCAATTTGGTCCGGATCCCTTTTGGACTGAGGCACCATGAGCAGTGATGCCCAGCTTGTGAAGAAGGGTTCGCTGGTGGCCAGCCAAGCTGGATAGAAAAACCCGTGATGCGAGCGATTGACACGCCCAAAATAAAGGAATGAGCTTACTTCAAAGTAATCACTGGTGTTGAACGGGCGTTTCCAGTTCCGGAGACACCGGGCGTCACCCTGACACTGAGACCTGAACAGGCCCACCGAAGCACCACCCACGACTGCAAGAAGGCACTACTTATACTTGACAGAACCTAATGTACCGGGTCAAATTGAGATCCCTTGAAAAATCTTGTGCAGTTTCATTATTTGACCCTCACACGAAAGAGCCATTGATTTCGATCGAACGGAACTTGTTTTCACTTCGGGGATGTTGATATCCAAATATTGAATCAGTTGCTCTGCACGAGGCTTGTGCAACTCTTAAATGAGATGGCTATAGCCCAAAATGATTTACTGTACTTTGTCCCAAACGGTGCATGTTCTATGTCATGAAGAGGCTTAAAAACTTGGCGGAGATGACCTGCACCACTCTTGTACTGCACAACATCCGACGTTGATTGTGAAACAAATAAGATAGTTTGGCTTTGCTTTTGCAAATTTTCTAGGCTCTCTCATAAAATAAGCGAATAAACCCTGTTAATACCTGAGTCCCACCGTAATTGAACGAAGTAACCCAAAACATGCACATTTAGCATTATGTGACCAAAACAATGCCTACTCTTAGTGATCTTAGAGCGCCGCCGTCTTTTCGGGGGCGCCACCTGCCAAAAGTATCCAAATATGGTCCAGCGAAAGTTGAACACGATTGGACCTGGTGGAAATCCGTCATAGAGCTTGAGAAATAGAAGAACCTGTTGGAAAGCAGGACCTTGATAAGACGTCACCTATGTTAAAAGATCACTTTCAACACCTCCTCCTTGGGTATTTCGTCGGCATCAAAGTTAAGGAAAATGTCGTCGTCGGCCAGCCCTGCCAGCCCAGAGAGACCCACTTCGCTCATGTGGGTACGGATGTATCTGGCAGAGTAAGAAATTGTTCCTGCATGATGCTGAACTGCTATGGTTCATACCCGTCCGCCTTCCAACCGTCCTCAACGTAGCCCTCTGGGAACCCTGGCTGGAGGACGTGGATGATCTTGTGTTTGACCCCGACCAAGAAGTTGCCCTCCCGGATCGCGTTCAAGACCACGGTCGACTTTGGAGTGCCAGCTGCAAGATAAGAGGGGAAAAATTATCGTCTTTTAGCCCCATGTCGTAATCACCTGCAGTCACGTTTCCCTCCCCGATGATGAAGACGTCAACGACCGGGTCCAGCATTCGACACCTCAACGAGGTCACTCAAACTTCGATCCTGACAAAGCTGGGTCTCAAAGTAGACAACTACGCGAACCTCTAGACTTTAGTGGGATTGATTCTACGCACTCTGGACACTTGATGTCCGTCACAGGTAGAGGCACGTACATAGCACGTGTGACCTGTACGCGCCTGCAAAAAACTTGACTAGTGTACATGGGACCTAGACAAGAACGAAGTGCGAGTGCCTTCCCTGATCTCCAGCAAGTCCAGCTCATTGTTGACCACGACTCCCATGATGAGGCGACGGGGAACCTTGCGCACAGAGTAAGAAAACTCTCCTGGGGAAAAGTACAAGCGACTACCACTATGGCAACGGTTTATACAGTGCTTAGCGTAAGTAATGTCGCTACATTCAAATGGGCTCCTCACGCTGCACTGGTAGCTTTTGAGGCAGAATCTTCGGATGAAATCGGTCATCCAGACAGAGCTTGACCAGACGCAGCATCAGGAGGCACTTTGACATTTTGATGCTGGAGTTCGCAATGTGCAGCAACCCCTAGAGGGCGCCCTGACGAAATGCATGATGGTTTTTCTTGATGAAATTGGCTGAAACTTTCAGTGGGGTTCGTCACACACCCTCCAGTGCCACATGCCAAAAATGGCACCTCTGGACCATCCCCGGACACGCTACAAGCCAAAAGTCTCACGTTCATGTACAACGGCATGATCGTGGTCAAGCGACAAGCGCGTACACTTAGCAGCAGGGCGACACAGATGGACAGGGCGCGCTCCGTCTGCTGGAGAGACTACACTTTGTACGCGCTTGACCACGATCATGCTCTTGGGCATGAACTTGCGGTTTTGAGGACCTATCACAGCACTGTGACACGTTCAACTTAATCACGAACAATTTCAATAGCAAGTAGTGCTTCATACTGAGCTGAGCCGGGCTTTGCTTGGAAATTTTTGCATTATTTTAGAGCAGTTGAACAAAAGACACTCTTAGGCTGATCTGGTACCTGAAAGCACACTCATAGTACAGCGTGTAGAGGCACTTAAAGGCATGACGAACACATTGAGGTAAATGCAGAGACTCCAACCTTCACTCTCAAAACTTTCAATAGTGGCTTACCTAGAGAATTGTGTAAAAGACATGCTGAAATGTCAGTGCTGCTGCTTCACTGTGAGAGCATCAACGCATTTGAGAGCTACGTATGGCAGGCGATCAGCACACAACCTCTGTGCAGAGGAACTGGTGCATTTTTCCAGGCAACCTCACTGAAGTAGCATGTGGCAGATTCCATGACTCAATTTGTTTTTTTTTTAAGCTACATCTATCAGGTACATGTCAAAGATACCTGTAACAACTGGAGGTTCTGGGCGAAAGACAAGACTCTCATCACACTTATGGCACCTTACGCAGCACTATGATAGGTCAAGGACCTCGACATTCAAGGTCGAGGTCCTTGAATAACGGTAGAGAAGGATTTTTTTTACTATTTCGAGGCACTGCCCACACTGGCTTAGGTACGCCGCAGTCGATGCCGAGGTAGTCCAGTCTGCAGATGCACCTCTGGGACTTGCGGGACTCAGTCAAGTTCGTCCCCTTCCTAAAGCACTGTCACAAGGCTTTATTTTCTTGAAGAAGAAATATCGTCTTTTGCAACTGCATCTCACCTCGACTTCACCGTTCAATTTCCAGAAGTAGTCAGAGACCGAGTTGGAGGGGGGAAAGATCACCTCGGTGTCCGAGCCGGCAAGCTTCAACCTTAAAGTCCTATCAGTCTCTTCGTAGCTGCCACCAATAATACAAATTTTAGCTCTGAACACAGTTTAGAAGTTCTTTCTCCTGACCCAACCTCGTGTCGTTCATGCTCGGAGTCTTCCTGTTGTGCCTCAACCTCACGACGACCCCTCCCGCCATGTACAAGATCATGAAGCAGATGGAGGAGACCTAAAGCACGGACACTGGGCTACACTTTCGTAGAGGTAGAAAGCTTGTTACATACGAGAACAGCAAAGGTTTTCCTCTTGAGCTTTACAGTCATCACGTCGGGACAGAGCAAGACGTTGCTGGTGTCGTCGTCCTTATCTTTCTGCCTCCTCGATTCCATGAGTTGGTGAGGACAACAATTTCATCCTGTCCCGATTCTCATCCAGTCAACCTGCTCTTGTCCATACATCCCGTCAGATAAGACGAGCTACCTGGCCAGATGGTGCTCATGGGAAGGAGCGGAGTCAAAATCGAGGGTTCGAATGTCCCCAACACCAGGTTGGATATTTCCCAGGCAGAATGTGTGTGGCTAAATGTGGCCCCAAATTTGAAAACGCCAGAGATATTGCGGGTTTTTTGTTTTCTTCTCATGACTGTACGTATGTGCAATATTTGTAGTTGCAGGGGGGTCAATATTGAATTCTTTATAAGTCATTTAAATGGTCATTTGGCAAAGAAACACACATACATGTGTTCAGCATTTGAAGATCTACTACTTTTCCGTCATAACCTTTTGCATAGGTCTGACACCCCACTGATCATGATAAGTTTATATTTCTTTATGGTATAAAACTTCATAAAAAATAGTGAATTAAATAAATTAAAATTTGACCCCCACCACCCTATGATTTTAAAAATAGTCCACTTTTGCGTAATGAGCATCTCAGTGCAGTTGACAGGGAAGACTGTAACGGGATGTATTTATGCGTGGCGCGAAATAACTTGGTGTACAGTACCAATGCCTGCTTTGCAGTAAAATTACCCACTGTATGGTAAGACGAGGGATGTATTTTCTTGTGTGGTACAATTTCTTGGTGTGCAGTATAAGGATTCACTGCATGGTAATTAAGATAAAAAGAAGTGAAATATCTAACACTGATGATGCTACCTGTACAGTAAAAATTTCTTCACCACGAAATATTCACTAACAGTAAAATACACCATAAAACATGTGCTACCCAAACCTAAATATTCATTGAATGATGAGAGCAAGACGAGCTTTGGCAGGACGATATGATTTCCTTTTCATTCCAAAAGTCTTGGCTTTGGCTGATTATGGTACAGAAGAAAGCCCAAAGGGAATGCACAACCCAACGGAGTGATGGCAGACCTTTTTTTTTAGGTAGACACAACATGTACAGGTTGTCTCTGTCAGGGCTCCCCAGCCTTTACCACTAAACTTTATCCGCTGACTCCGTGGACAAAGCTATTCCCAGTCATTCTAATTATGGCCTCCTTGAAGGCTCCTAGAAGGCATCCAGAGCTTCAGTGGCAGAAAGGCCATTAAGCGCAGGTTTACTTGACTTGGCACTCATACATTGTGGCTCATTCTTGTCTGACAACACAGATACATTCTGATGGGCCCACTTCAGGACATCAGTCCAGAGTTTTGTGTAAGGAATGGAACGCTCACAGAGGTCCTCAGAGGGATTAAGGCCGCCCTCTCACAAGCCCTGTCGTTGGAACTATGGAGGAGCAGATCCAGGAACTTCAACATAGGCAAAAATGGCAGGAAGAGAAGTGACTCTTGAAGATGGAATTGATGCTTTCATAAGCATTGCTCATTGATGGAAGCTTTCCTGTCCCTTCGTGCCAACATAGATCCTGATCCTCCCATCATACAAAAAGTTAATGCACAGTAGGAAAACTTACTGTGCAATGAGTATCATCCCCATCTTTTACTGTACAGTGAGAAGATCACCTGTACCGCGAGCAATTTCACAGCATAGCAAGCATTGGTACTGCACACCATGTAATTTTACTGCACCGATTAATTTGTCCCCACTTTGGACCCCGCTGGGCCCATTTCTGCCTCCCTTGTACACACAGTACACGCGCACGGAGAGAACACAGCTCCCATAGCTCGTACAGCGCAGCTTGCACATCGTCCCCACGCCTCGATTCGTTTACACAGGCCTTACTTGCCACCTAAGGCCTGCTTGAGGGACAACTTTGTCTGGCGGAGACGATGACGGTCCTGCACGAATCTTGCACGTTTGCCTTTCTGACATGACGGAAAGAAGGCGTTTTGTCCTGCAAGGACATGGAAAAGGTCTCTTCTCCTTTATGACTGCACGCATGTGAAGTACTCGATATTTATTATTAATCTCATGTTAAATATGTCTGGAATCACAATAGAGTGTGTGTAAGGGCTAGCTCATGCAGTGCAGACAATTTTTAAATCATTGAACTTCCCAAGAGGGAGGCAACGGAGGGTAAAAGTGAGCTCACAATGTTACGCAGCTTTTCTTGTCTTCCTTTTGTGTATTATATGGTTGTTTTATCCACTTGGATTGTATTTGCCTAGCTGGATCTCACACTTGGGGCAGTAGTGCTCGGTAACATTCAGCCGGCTGCAGCAGAAGGGGATGAGACAGCAGGGCCAACACCTACAAGGAAAAAAGTAATAAGTAATGTCTATTGACAATAGCGCAGGAAAACCACAATTCAGCAAAAACAAAAAATCCAACCAGCCGAGTTGGCCAATTTTTCCGTGATAACCGAATTTTTACTTGACCGCAGCAGTTTTGTGAAATGCAGAAAATATCCTGCTATTTAATGGATATTTTCTCCATTATGACGCAGTGGCAGATGTATGGATAACCGGGTGATTTTTTAGAGGGGTATTGATACCTAAATTACTTGGTTTGCAATGGCAATGCTTGCTGTGCTCTAAACATGAGTACATGCCAACTGCATGGTCAGATGAAGATCATATTTATAAGCTAGGTCAAAAAATGAAAATTTTAGAATTTGGCTGAGTGCATCTTGGGTTTTTTACCTAATGCCGCCAAATGGTGTAGATGCAGTCACATGGTTTTCAACACAAAAAGTTTTGGACCCCCTTGCACAGTGAAACATGGAAAGGGGGCAAAATCCGAAGATTACACACAGACTCTACGAAGCAATCGAAGTCTGAAATGCACTTTTGACATTGTCACCTTGTTCGTCACTTATACTAGAAAAGTTGATCTCGTCACTCGACCCGGCTAAAAGACCAATGTCTGTGATAGCAATATTTGAATCATAAGCAATAATTGAACTATAATAAATATATGAATTATAATAAAAGTGTTTCCGCACCCGAACCTCTGTTTTCAACCTGAGTCCGCTGTTCACAAAGATTGAGATATTCCAACGAGGACTTGATTGCTGATGGACCGGCTTTTTCCCAAATGAGTGCCCAGCCTGATCAAATTGCACTCTTATAATTACTATTATTTACTATGATTACTAATATTATTTTTGTTCATGTGGGGGAAGTGTTCATGAACGTCTTGTATACGGAGCCCATGACTTACAAGACACAGCAGAGACATAGGCAAAGTGCCCAAGTTACACATGACGGTCCAGTCTTCGTCCTGGTCGTGATCTGCTCCTGGCATTGGTAGCAGGTGAGGGTCGCGGGGTCCTCGCCTAGGTCAGTGGGCACAACGAGCTGGGTGGCCACGGGCGGCGGAGCCTTGTGGGGAGGACCCACATCTAGCACAGATAAAAGTGAACGATTAGCTTAAACCGGCTGCTTGTCAGGGTACTGGCTTACGTTGGCTCCACCCAGGAGGCGGGTTCGCCCCGTGCGGGCTGCCCAGGTTGTAGGGTGAGGGCTGCAGCCCGGGCAGGTCGTGGGGCGCGGGAGACCCCGAAGGGAGCTTGCCATTGCTCGACATCTTAGACGTGCAGCTGGAGAATAAAGGAGTTGACTGATTCATTGTCTTCCTTTTAAGCGGGCACACATGTTTAGTATCTTCTCAGTTCCAACTCCATCGTCGCACTGTGAGTGCCAAAACTTATTAACTTTCAGACGCTCCCAAATTATCGGTGATGCTAAAGTCGCTACATAGAAAGTAATTTTCGCGAGTGACCTTGAAAACAAAACCTCGCGGAAATGTTTTTAAGGTACTCAAACGTATATTAATGATAAAATAAAATAATGACTCACGGCTTAAAAAGTCAGGGACTGTCAGACGGCTCAGATTTAGTCAGCCAGGAAGAAAAGACAATGATAAACCTTGATATTATTACACCGTGACGGGTGAAGAACAGCTGTGGAGTGAGATCTTGCCAAAAAAGTTCTTTCCCTCTTGGGTCTCTGTCTCTGCCTTGCCCTGCCCGGTCGTGGTCTCGGCTCGCTGCCTCAGGTTGGGCAGATTCACCGTGGCCCATGTGCGCGCACGCGTGTGAGTGAATGAGCAAGTGCACGCCTTCTCTTGACAGGAAAAACATGAGCGTCCACAGAGTTATATTTGCTTTAACGCAACTTTATTTCCAAAAGCGCTTCCTTCAATGCATCAACTGTCGAAGACCAAGTTCAAGGATGGGGTTTTCAAGATCCTTCTCATTTTTCTCCGTCCCATTGATATGACGTAATTTCTCGAAAGCATAAGTTAAAAGATGACTTGTAGTTCATTGTACCAAAAAAGATACCTCAGGTCTGCTCGTGTACCTTTGGGATGAGCAGGAATCACTTCCAATCTTCTTCCACTGCAGCTATATTTTTAACTTTTCTCTGCCTGAAGATCATTTTGGGTAAGCTATCCACAACCTTAGCCGCCTCCTCCTTGAACTTGGGGCTGAGGACGGAGTAGATGAGGATGTTGGCGGCCGAGCTGAGCACGAGTTAGAAGTAGCTGCAGTAGATCAGGACGCGTGCCCAAAAATGAAACGCCTGTCGGTTCCGGCCAAAAATATCTATCATTCACAAAAATTAAAAGTTTTTTAATTAAAGTTTTCCTAAGGTAATACAAGGTAGAAAATAACCCTTCAAGGTAATTAGGACAGGGTAACAAGCAGTCAGTGGGGTCAGGGTGAACTTCCTCAGGTGCGGGTGACATGTCGAAATTGCTTCCAAGCCTAAAAACACAAACTTTTGCCTTTAATTCGAGCGTGTACATTACCGGGACCGGAAGAAAGTCGCAAAACGTTTTTGCAAATTTAAAAAACCTTCCTAATCTCTTAATGTAAGGCATTTTTGAGACCCTGAGAACATTGGTTTTACTACCATATACCTTCCATAATGATCTTAAGTACTTCATAGTCAAATTTTTATCTTTAAAAAGGGTAAAAGTGACATACACACACCGTGAGCGGCCACCACTTTCCTTAGGAGCTAGGGAAAAGCGGCACTCGCTCTCCTGACTCCCCATCCTCTGGAATCTCGGCATGGACCTTCTTCACAGCACGATTGAGAACATCGATAGTCATGAAACCTTCCTTGTCCACCACAGACTTCAATCTGCTCAGGAGACAAAAAGGGCGTGCAATCAGGGCACTTGCTGGGCAAGACGTTTTTGTCCTAAGATGAGGCAAACAGCAAACAAAAATCTCCTGGCACTCAGACAAAGCCCGCGGACTTCAGCCTCCTCGGCGAGGTCGCCCATATCGCCTTCTTCCTCCTTGGGGTCATGGTGAACAGCGCGGTCAATGGTGCCGGGACGACGAACTTTGTTGAAGTCTTTGATGGAGATGCAGTCGAATTTGAAAAAAAGTATTCATTGGCATTTCTTTCCCATGGTCCAAAGCTTGCGAACATGATCGTACTTTGTCCTTTTTTTTACTTTAGAAACTGGCTGATCCGGGTGCGCTTCACTTTCTTTCCTCACCTCTTCTCTCCAGAGTTGCCAAGTTGTATGGCTTTCTAAGGTATTTGTAATATTCTTTGTAGTGAAATTGATAGGTTCTGGCCAGAGTTTGTCAACTCTTTTCACCCTCCTCCTCTCACTGTGGTGATGGCAGCGGGCCATCAGTTCATGGGTCAAGCCGCACTTGGGCTCGCCGGCTCACTGCCCACTCCGACTGATGCCTTCTCTACCCTCCTCTTTCCACATATAGATACTGATATTGCATACTGTAAATGCAACTTAGGACCTCAAAACGGCATCAGCCCTAAAGTGCTATGCGATCGCTTTCTAGTTCGTGATAAGTAGCGTATGCGGACCACGTTCGGTGACGATCGGTGCGGCGGTTGGGGTGCCCATGGCCTGACAGATATACAGACACACACAGAGTACAGAAAATCCTAGTGCTTATATAATAGACATCGTTTTCCGCTTTCCGCGACTTTCTTGTAATCCCAGTATCAGTTTTCAAAATTTGTTCCATGGCACCATTCAGCACGAATTACTGCACAACATCGGAGGTGGCAATTTGTCTTTGTCCGCCTATCTCTGTATAATCACTGCTTATGCTATTGCCAGATTTAAAATGCTATTGCCAGATTAAAAAAAGGTGCAGTCTAACCAGAAAACGCATCCCCGATATGTACGTAGTCGAATACATCAACAGCAATTGAACCTGATCGAGGAAGAAAATCAACTTGAATTGAACCTCACTCAGACGCTTCTCTTGATTCTGACAGGATTCAAATTGCCGGATAACTAGCGTGGTCCGTCACTTGCGTCCTGAAAGAAAAAAACCTTTTTACAGGCAAGAAATCCACAAATCAACGATGCTGAAAGCTAAATATACTTAATTACAAACGGACTCCTACGCACATATCACACATCAGGTGAAACACTTACCTTGGCTCCTGAAATTGGTCTATGACAGACCTGTTGTACTGCTCCTTCACCAGCATCATAAGTGGCAAGGACACCGACGTGGAGAACATGATAGCGTAGGGAATCCAGTGGGGATGGGACGCTGAAAGCAAATTGACTCTTTAGTGCAATTCCACAATTGAAGCTACGAGTCTACTATGTTTGCGCCAGAAGTCCACTGAATGATGTTCAACATTTACCTATGGAAGGTACGTAGAAGAGAAATAGAAAGATCATGCCAACTGTGTTGTAGAAGCAGGTGAGGAAACCTCCCACGATCCCTTCAGGTACAGGATACACAAGTTCCACGGTGAACTCAAAAAAGATCGGACCCGTAGAATACGTCAGCGCGCTTCCCAGAATGGTCGAGAGGTACAATTGAACTGGAAGAAATATGTCGCCTCCTTATTTGTGACCTAAACCAATGTTTCTCAATGCTGTGTTCCTTACGTAGGGAGAATGGCACCACTCTAAGACACAATAGACCAAGCCAGATCCAGCATGCGATGGCAGTCACCATGAGCAGGAGCAGGGTGACCTTCATCTTGCCTCGGAGACTGTCCACCACTCTAGAGACGAGAATGGCGCAGACGCTATTTCCAAGAATCGCCCACATGCCGATGTAGCCGATTATTCGATCCTGGAACCAAGCTTGTTATGTAACTTTACTCGTACTCTGTCTCGCGGGAGAAGCTTTTGTTACCTTTTCCTCGGCCTTGCCAATTGGCAGGTGGCTGAATGTGATATTCATGACAGAGTACCAAGACGCTATTAGACCATTGAACAAGCTGAAGCAGATGGTCATCAACAGGGCGTTGCGGTTGCTGTGAAAAATCAACATTTTTTTCATGCCGGTGTTCCATGATTTCACAGGGACGTTCACCTTACCGACAGATTTTCCAGAGGCCTGGAACGAAGTCCATTCTTTCTACGGAGGAGGAGATGCTTGGGGGGATCTTTGGCTTTGACGGAAAATATATGACAATGGCGAGGAAGCAAGCTGCTATCAAGCCAAACTCTGCAACAACCAAAAAAAGACTCAGTGACCTCAGCAGTGAAACTTTGACGGATCTTACCAGACCTAAATACATGAGGTCAGCGACTCTGCTGCTGATGAGTTTCTTTTCCTCAGGGTCCACGTCAGGACAGTGTGACCCATTCTTTTTCCAGTCGCCCGGTACCGCCATGTAATGAAAGAGGACATCACCGACGTTGCTGCTGCTGCCATTGATCTGGTGCGGATCAGGCACAATGGCAGGAGCAGCTAAGAAACTGAGAGCGTTGCCCAAATTGTTAAATATGATGGCGACGCCTGTGGCGGTCGTGCGTTCCTCGGGAGGAAACCAAGCAGCAGAAACTGCAGATGGTGCCGAGAACACGATGATGCCTGCCACGCCGTTCATTATGGCGCATAAGTGGCACATCCTAGGAGATAAAAATGATTATTCATCGGATGCCCTCTCGCCTTGTTCAAGAGACAACTTGGAGACCAATGACTCTTGCGCGAAGTAGGGTGACGGTCTAAGAACCGTTACATTGTCTTACCATGTGAAAGCCGTCAGTTTGAAAGGCATGCACCGTAGCAACGTCCCGATGGTCATGAGGGCGCCGGTAAGGATCATCGCCGATCGGAGGCCTGAAGTCACACATATCAAGATAGACCGTCGGGACCGATTTGGTGCTTGATCCCTTACCTCTTGATTCGAAGTACCACAACACGGGCACCAGCGGAATTATGTACATAATGTTTCCCCAGTTGCCCAGCAAGGCCAGCGTAGAGTCATTCCAGGTGGGACAAAATACTGCCAGCACGGAAGCCGAAATAGGACCGAAACTGTTCCACACCATGCCCTAAGTAAGGAGATCGTTGGCACTACTGAACATCCTTTTTTCATCATACTCAGTTCCAAGAGTACCTGATAGATGCCCAACAAGGAGAAGACGAAGAGGACATACCACCGCTTCTTGTATACTTTCACACGTGTCTGCGGGTCCAGCAATCTCTCGGTGTCTTCTTCGATCGTTCCTCCTGGGACATCGACGACCGGGCTGTTTTCGCTTTCCTGATCGCCGCCGTCCTCCTTAGAGGTGTCGCGGCTGTTCTCCTCGTCGTGGCTGTGGTCGTGGCCCTCGCCGTGGCTGCCGTCGAGGCCCTCGCCGTGGCTGCCGTCGAGGCCCTCGCCGTCGCCGACTCTCTCTGCCATGGCAGCAGAGAAACGCCCCCTTCCACAAAATGGGTCCTACTAGACTAGAGCGTCCGTCGGCAAACAGGCCAGAAGATTAGAAGTGATCTGGACGAAGACGTGAGACCAGTTGAGGACGACTCCTTGACCTCAATGAGCGCAGACTCGATCGGGTGGCGGCGTTGCAACTCCACTCTATCCCTGTGCAATTTTTCTGCGCAGCGCACAAACTCAACCCAACGAGTGGGTAAGCGGACAACTTCGCATCGCACCTGATAGACAAACAGCTGTAGCTGCTGCTGCTGCTACTTCCTCTGTTGACCTCTGTCAAACCGGGTCGGGTCGAGTTGCAAGGTTTGGGCTGATTGGGGAGGGTCAGAGCCGTGAATAGACGGCTCTGGGGAGGGTCACTCTGGGTCGATTTCACACTTAGGGTTACTTTTTGGTCTTAAGAGCATTCTAGGGGTAGAGGTTCAAGATAAAGGGGAGTTTTAGTCACATTTAGCCGAAAGCTCAAGTCAAGCTCAGCACGAATGTCAAGTCAAGCTCAGCACGAATGTCAAGTCAAGCTCAGCATGAAGTTCATGTCAACTTACCCCGAAGCTCCGGGTGAGTTTGACGTGACTGACGCCAAAAAGCTTCGACACATGTTGAAGCATCAGGCTGTGCAAGAAGGTCAGTTGGGCGTTCAAGAACAGAGGTTCACAAGCTCTGCCATTCCTACCACTGGTGGTACGCGAAGATGTCACAGGACAAAGTGATGACTCTTTTGCTGTCACATATCCGGTCTATAAAACTGTGTACTTTTTGAAGTTCAGAAGATATTTATGTGTGCTGGTTAGGTTAGGGTGTTGGAAGCGACAAAGTTGTAAGTCAGTAGAAAAGGTTTAAGCAAGGTTGTAGAAGGACCTACAACCTTGAGTTTGAGAACCTCTGTTCTACAAGAAAACGGCCCAAGCTTGAACTTGACTTGATACCCTTTTCTAGCATGCTAGTGCGTGTCACGTGGGGAGTGAGCGGTCTTCTAGGACAACGACAACTCAGTAATGGCTTCGGGACGACATCTCTAAGTCCTGGAAGTGACGGATGACCTCTTGACGTTGGCAAACGCAGCCGTCGTCGCTGAGATCATGCACGTGGGCCTGACCTGATAAACGAAGAAAATAGGGACACTGGCCGAATAACTCGCTGCTGACTGCTACTCGGCTAGATCCTCTTGAAACCCCGCGCTTCGAACTGACACTGGATCAAATAGAAGGCTTAGGCGCATAATTTGTACTTTCTGCTACTTTATTTGGTGCGTCTACTGCCTTTAACAATAAAAGCACAGTCATTATTTGATCGTCGACTGACATAATGAGGATCATGTTGTGAGTCTCAAAAAAAAAATCGAAGCTGGTTGCGGCGGACACACTATATGAGACATTGCACACGACACGGACGATCACGCGCGCGACTCCGGGGCTCTTCGTCACCGCTTCTTGAATCCGTACTTCTTCCGTTCATAGAACAGGTCCGTCTTCGAGCTACCCAGGTTGACGATCTTGGGACATCCGTCCCGGTCCTTCTCTTGCACGGTGCACTCCTTGCAGTAGTAGGCGTCGGAGACGCCGGGGCCGCCGCAGATAACGCAGCGCCCCTGGTAGCTCCCGTAGTTGCACTCGTCGCAGATACGCACCAGCGTGCATGGGCGCACGTAGGAGTCGCAAATGACGCAGCGACCGTCGCACTTCTCACAAAGGCGACCGATGGCCACGCCGGCCTGCTTGCGGCAGAAGATCAGGTCGGGGTGGTGCTTGGCCATGATGATGAAGGTTTGTTTACGTCTAAAAACCGCTGCGGGAGCCGACGACAACGTAGGGAGCCGGCAAAAGCGACTCTGGTAATATATGCCATTTAGAGACATCTGGCAGACTAGACATTATGACAAATACATAACAAAATGATAAGATGTTCAGGGTTGGTATGGTGTTCAGGTGTGGTATGACTCTTATGGGCAAAGTTTTCGGATGAACTGTTTAATATAACAGAAAATAGGCATTGACTTTCGACTTGTTTACACTGGATGACACAGTCATCTGTGACAAGAGGAAGCGATGCCAGAGGGAAGCGATGGCAGAGGAAAGCCGGGCAAACGAATGAGGAGAAGAAAATTGTCATAGACTCGTTGGTCTCACCGATTATCATAATCGTGATTTCCACGAAATTAATGGTTACTACAAGCATACCGTATTATCGCTATTTACTGCCACCACCACAACTAGATTTGCAGTCTGGCCACAGCCCTAAACGAGTGTGGCAGGTATTTTAGAACGACTCTTAAAGACCTTCCTAAAGTTTTTGAGAGCAGGTCGTACTTAACATCCTTTTAACAAAACTAGTGCACAGAGACGGGACTATAGAACTTCACATTCTCTTTATTATTGCTCTCATCCTGGTTGATGTAGACGTCAACTTCGTCAATGTCCTCCATGCTGCTGCCATGTCCTCCTCCTCAGTAAGCCTGAGAACCTCGCTGGAGGGGTCGCCAGAGATTCCTTGATTAGCCCTGGCAAGAATAGAGTGCCGCTCATCCTTGACTGTATCCTGGCATGCTCCGTTCACGTCCGTTCATGACGTGTGGTGATTGGTCTGCCATTAAGACTAAGGTACCGTCATCTTGGGACAAGCTGATGAGCAACAGTATGTTGCCTATGGTACCATCTGGAACTGGTGAGTCCGTCCCAAATTTCCTCGGAAGGATGTAGTACAAGCTTCTTTCGACACAGACGAGCAGGTAATTCGAACATCCATGCCAACCATGCTGAAGCTTGTGAATGGATTCTACGGACTTCTAGATGAGTTCGAGGTGGAGGGGGTTCTTCTTGTCCTCTATCGCAACGGAGTGAAGTCAACTTTGTCGGGGTCGTGACAAACATCTTTGGCAACCTCAACCTGAGGCAATGACACCTGCCGCAGTCCGTGGTTGCTCTCCTCCATCTCTGGAAGCGTTTTTTTTATCCCGCCTGGCGTAAGAGTGTGAATGCGAAGAGTAAATGGTGAAAGTTGAAAATGGAAGAAAATAAGGCCTTCTTCGGTGTCCGACTGAAATCCACATAACAGCAGAGTCAAAAATATCACTTTAAAAAGTGTTCTTTTTAAAGCCATTAAGAACTTTGACCGTAAGCCCTCAACACTATGATTAATGATAATTCCATTCAGCTTCCTTTTGCACTGACCACTGCCTCCACTTGGGACCTAAACTTGCAAAAACACTGCCGAGGGTCTGCAGGGAATCCTTCCGCGATCCAGGTTGAGCTTGCGGGCCCAAAAGACGGCCTCTTTCAAGTCATAATTGATGATTTGCTCTTCGTTCAAGAGAGACCGATGGTGAAGTCAGTACAAGCAATCACTTTTTGGAAAGGTAACCTAGAAAATCTTCCGAGCGCCAGATTTGATCTCCCCCAAGGACGACGTTGGCACCAGCAAACTCTTTGTTCAGATCCCTGACGGTCTTGGCCTCCTCATATGTTACCCCTCCGGCGACATGCACGACCACAGTGTCGACAAACTCAAAGTCGTCAGCAAAATTAAGGCCTGGATGAGCCTTGCGCCGCAGGATGGAGGACACAATGTCCTTGAGAATTGGTCTGTGTTGCGTAAAGACATTCTCGATGCCGCGTAATCCTCCAAAGAGACTCTTGCGGGTGGAACCCAGTAGCTGCTGACGGTCATTTTGGACAGAAGGAGCAATGGCATCCGTTAGGGTGAACTCCCGCAAGTTGTACAGCAAAGTGTCGAGGTCACTGCGCCTCACTTCAGGATCTGGATGGAGGAAACAGGGTTGAACAATGATCCAAAGTGATGCTTTGCATCAACAGTGTGGTAAAACACTCACGTCTGCATGCAATGTTGACCTCCTCACAGTCCATGGCCAGCTTGAGACCTCTTTTGAGGTAGAGCAAGCAAATAAGTCTCTTCACATCAAGGGCTCTGATTCCTTTGGTGGTCAACACCTCTTTTAAGTTGCCCTCTTCGCGACCACACATGCTCAATGTCTGCTCGCACTCGGACAGGTCAAGCAACTTGTTGGAGGTGACAAACTTTGAGATCTCACTGACCAAATTGACATGTCTGGTCACAGTGCCGGACATTTTTCTGAAAGAACACAAGTGGTGACAAAAACTGACACACACAACCTTGACAGCCCTACCTGAAATCGGGGTAACTGGTGATGAAATCCTTTATGTCGCCGATGCTCTCAATCTTTTGATGATCAGCCACGCTGGTTTGGTAGTCTGCCACCAGTTTCCGGATGGTCTCTCCGATTGCACCGAAATCAGCGTACATGTTGTTAGCGTAGAATTGATCAGAGCGCTCCGACAGCGCTACCGTCTCCAGTTCAGCGGGTACCGTGCCAGCCCTCAAGGCCACGACGCTGTTCCGAATCCCGAATGCCTCGTGGATCATGGCCTGTTTGTTAATAAATACGCCCCCCTTAGTGTCGACCCTCATACCGTACATACCACAATGACTCCAAGATCTAAAGATTCGTAAAAAGAAGTGCACAAGTTTCCAACCTGATAGGTCCACTGGTTGAGCAGGGGCGTGATGGGGTCCAATCTCCTGTCGAAGAAGAGGACTGTGGCGGGTCTGGTGGCGTCGTCGAAATTTGCCCTGGCCAGAGCAACGGCAGCAGCGCGACAGCGCCACGACGACTTAGCGTAGCAGATTTTTGGTCGAAGGTGACAACCCTGCAGCAACGAGATCACTCCTCGAGGACAATCTTCATCGGGAGTAGAAGCCTGAAGAAAGGAAACTTTAAATCACAAACTCATCATTGTCAAGTTGGGATCTGTTACCAAGTAGAGATGAGCATGCAATGCCCTGAAAGCGAGTGGGATCTCCGACACACTGGCCACAACCTCCCCTGAGTCCGCCTCCGCCAGTTCTTTGAGAAGAGACCGGTCAATCTTGTCCGTGAATACCAAGTGATATTTTCCGAAAGCCGGGCGGGACAGCTCGGCCCTCAACAGGTCGGCGTTGGTGCGACTTGGAGCACATAGACAAAGACAGGACACATAATCAAGCCTCTCTGTGCGGCCTCCAGATCTCTGGGCGCTGTCTTCCAGTTTGTGGAAGAGGTAGACGCCCCTGGCCATTAGCGTCGACTGCGGACAAGCCACGCTGACAGCAGACATGGCGGTGGAGTCGAGCAGCATGGCCTTTAGATCAGAGCCCAACTCGTCTACCACCGCCGAGACGTACTCTGCTGTCAACTCCAGTAGGTCCGTCATCTTGTGGGACTCGAAAGCTGCGAGGCTGAGATCAAACTGCTCATGTCAGTAGTAAAGCGTTCAGGGGCCGTCACCGGCCGTGGTCGTGGCCGCGGCCGTGCTTGCACAGCATAAGAAGGAAGGACGGCCATTGGAAATGCAAGTAAGCAAATGGCTCATCAGCTATCACTATCTCTGCATAAAAATCCCTGTTCTCCTTGAGGTCACCGTAGACTAGAGCTTAAAATTAGTATAGACTGACTTAGACCTTATATAGTTTCCCGACCAGAGAGTATCAACTCGACGCTTATTCTGTGTAAACTGTGTTTTGTGATCCTATTTTTGAGTCAATTTGGCAGCGCTGTCCTCTGGCAGTTCGTCGATGACAACAAACAAGTCAAACAGGATGGAGAAGGCTGAGTTCCTCTTGCCCTAGCTGCTCGGCAAGGAGTCGGCGGCCAGCAACGGAAGACGCCTCTGGCGTTGTCGGAGCTGTCATGGTACGGTCACTCTACCACTAAGATCTATTTTCTCGACCCATTCTTCATTCTCTGGTAGGCTGTGCTCAGCGTTCAGCTGGTGATCACGCTGGTCTTTGCCAGTATCTTCTCCAAGTTGGTTCCACGTGTTTCGGTTGCGCGTTGGCTCCTGGGTTCTTCCGGACTAGTCTGCTACCTAGCTCCTGAGGATCGGGAGCTCAAGTCGCTAGCTGGGTACTCTTCGTCATCATCCGCCTCCAACGGACGAGGTTCGCGCAGGCGCAAAAAAGACCAACAGAAGCATGATGTCTTCTCCGGCGATCTGGAAGCGTTCACCATCCCGCGCAACCTCGATGTGCAGCTGGAGAAGGCCTCCGTGAATGTAGGTGACCTCGAGCAACTGCGCTTCTACGAGGAGTACCAGTGGCTGGTTGACTTCTCCGCATATGCGCTGCTCGTGTACGCTTCCACGGAGGTCTACATGTCTGTCTTCCCCGACAGAGCCTCTTCAGAAATCAACTTGAGCATGGTTTGGAGCCTGCTCGTGGCCGGCTCTGCCTACAAAATGCTGGCAGCAGTCACCGGACTCTACTTTAAGAGCGGCTCAGAGGGCAGCTCTGGCAGTGGCGAGAGATCACTGGTGATCGTCATGGCCTTTCTTTACCTACTGGCTGCCATGGTGGCACTTGTTGTGGACGAGGAGTATCTGGAGGCTGGTCTGGACGAAGCATATGACAGCTTCAATAAGTCAGCATCTGTTTTTCTAGCCGACAATGCTGGACTTGACTCTAGGTCTGCGCATGATCAATCACAACTTAAATTTTCAGTGACAACCTTGCTCTTTCAGTGGGCCTGCTTCCAAGCTCGTTCTAAAATTCTTTCTGGCGCTGTGGTGTGCCTCTATCGGCGCTCTTTTCACCTTCCCTGGAATTCGGCTGTCCAGGATGCAATGGGACGCCCTGCAGTACGCCGAGGGCAGCGGCGCTAAAAATGTGTTCCTCCACCTCTCGTTCGTGTCACCTCTGTTGCTGTCAGTCTTCTGGATTAGACCCCTGGCCAGAGAGTACCTGACAGAGAGACGTTTTAAGGGCATGACGGAACCATTGTAAGGTGATGGTATTATAATCGTGAAGAAGGTTTCTATTTATCTTACCTTCAGCATGACCAATGAACAATTTGAGACGCTCCGCCTCTACCTCCTAATTGGCGTCATATTGCTTCGGATGTCCCTCATGCCCACCCTCCTGCAGTCCTACTTGAACAAGGCCTATCATAAGATGGAGGCAATGAAGCAAGAAGCCGGACGAATCTCCAACATTGACCTTCAGAAGTCCGTAACTTTCATCTTCTACTACCTCTGTGTGGTAAGAAAGGATGTGAGGAATCTTAAATGTTAATGCTAACTATAACGTTTCACTTGTCAGGTCACCCTTCAATTCATCGCACCGATGATCCTTATATTGTTTCTTACTCTAATGTACAAGACGATGGGAGGCGGGAGTTGGAGCGGGGTGCGCTTTGACAATGCTGTCGACGACGGTCTGGGGAAGTCCGCCAGACACACCTCTAATCTGAACGAGGCAGTCGTAGGAGAAAACTTCTCCCTAGCATGGCAGTCACTCAAGCAGGTTAGCCCATTGGAAGTTCATTTGGTGCCGGCAGTCACAAGTAATGCTACATAGTGTACGCATAACCATCCGTTGATAGGTGTTCACGCCAGCAGTGTTCCGTGGTCTCCTGGGATTTTCCACCTGGTGGTGCTGCTTCGTGTGGTTCACTTCAGCTGGTTTTGGATTTCTCTACCAGTCATATTTTGCAACGGCTTGACCGATGATGTGCCGATCTCACTGCAGCAGTCTTCAGTAAATAAAGCTATGAACCTCCGAAGCAATTGAATGCGAACGAAAATGACCTGTAGACTCTCCAGAGCGGCTGCCTCACACAAAATTCGCCATAGTGAACGCGGCCACAAATCTTTGGACCCCTTTGCGACGTCGGGCATTCAAATTTCCCGCCATTGGCCTTTCAGCGCAGGACGTCAGTGCCAAGGTTTGCGAGAGGATGGGCCAACCTAAGCTAAAGCAACCCCTCTCCCTAGCATCGCTTACGCGCGGACCACGGACCAACCTATCCTCTAGTAGACCTTGGTCAGCGCTGCTTCAGCGAAAAAAAGGCAGCTGACGCAGAGACATGTAAACAAAGTGCATGACGCCACTGAGTGGCAGTCACGTACAATTAATCGCGGGAAACTAAATCAACTGCCTAAAGTCTAAAACAATTAATTATAAAAATATTGAACAAATTCTATTAGCAAAATGCTCGTACTGAGACTTCATGGTACTTTCTGTTTTAATAACGTGTCGGACCTGAATAGTAGTCAATTCAGTGACGTCATTGCCAGCTAACTCGCCTGGCCGCTATTTCGGGCATACCTTCCTCTCTGTAAACCTCGGTGCATACCTCGTAAAAAGGTTGCTTGCTGAACTGAACTTAAAACTTTTTTGTCCCCAGAAAGGCAGTTTCTTCTACTTTGGTGTTGGGGTACCTGGTCATGGAGAAGTCGTCCGCGTCGAACGACCACGACCCAGGAGAGATGTCGGCCGAGGCGATTCCAGGTCCTCGGAGTCCACTTCGTGATAGCGGTGACGTCGAAGGAGTTGAAGACTCATCGGACTTGGCTCTGGAGACTGAGGCGAGCCAGACCTCCGAGAAGCTTCAGTTGACGCAAGATACACTACAGCAGGAGACGGCAGTGACGTCCCTCCCCGCTGCTGGCAAAAAGGACAAGTCTGGGAAGCCCGGAGTACTCGTTGTGTACTGTGCACCTACTGTCAAACCAGGTCCGGAGAGAAATGTCGCAGAGCCGGGTGTTGACATTCGACAGATCTCAGTCGGCGACCATGTGTATGAAAAAACCGGACCCAACTCTTCGGCTCTTCCCCAGATCGTGAGCGTGGTGTCGAATAACAGCACCATTCCCCAGAAGTGGACACCCAAGTCCAGGACCACCGGTCATGCCTCTTGCGCGGTCGCCATCTGCCCTAGTCCACGGGGGATCAAGTACTTTAGGTTTCCGAAAACTGACGACGATCGTTGCGCCAAATGGGAGGCGGCCTGTCGAAGGGCGGACAAGTTCAATGCAAAGTCCGCGTGCATTTGTTCTTTTCACTTCAGGGACGAAGACTACGAGCGCGACCTCATGAGTGAGCTAATGGGTACAGCTCCCAAGAAAAGATTAAGGCAGGATGCGGTGCCGTCCAGGTAAGAATCTTCTTATGCAGGATGCTCACAGGTACAGAATTTCACAGTATGGGTTTCCTTTCATTTCGCCCAGGTACTTAATGGCAGAAGATCTTGAAGCCTTGAACAAGGTCATCGCCGAGGCAAACATGCTGAAGAAACAGCCGCACCTGAAACAAAGGTATAAGAAGGCTTGTCTCTGCTCAGTGCACACATCTACTGTACTACTTTGATTTTTTCCTTTCCTTTAGAATTCAAGAACCCTCTCAGAGCGTTGACGTGCCAGAGATCTTACCAAGTTCTGTGATCGTCAAGGCTGAGTCTGGATTGGACGTCAAGAGAGCATCAGCTGCTGTGACGAGGAGGAGCCTGGTCAAGTCAGACCCGTCGCTAGTAAGGTCAGAAGAATCGCTGGTGCCAATACTAGTTGCTCTTGCCCCACACATGACTTCAATAGGAGAGACAGAAAGTCCACTGAGCTGTGCTCGAGCCTCCGGCGCAAATTGGTGGCCAAGTACCGCAGCGACCTGGCCTCAAAGCTGGCCTCAAATGCGGCCAGTGCCAAGAAGTCGAGGAGAAAGGTTTACGACATAGCTTCACACCCTCTGCTCAACCCAAATGACAGGCTCACCCAGACCGCTGTAGTAAAGTTAGAGAGGTTGAATGTGCAGAGGGAGCTGGAAAAGTTGAAGGAGGTGCTTCCGAAAAAAGAGCTTCCACCGTTACCGCAGGCTTTTGCCAAGAAGATACAACGACTCCACTGTGCTATCAGCGGGTGTGAGAGGTAAGACCGTTGTTAAATTGCATAAAGATATATATGTCCCGATGAGTGAAGCATTCATGAAACAGTGACATTGTGAAGCGTCACTTTGACAGAAATCAGTCCAGAGTTCAGTCTACCCGTTGCCCCTCATCCCTGCAGTGATGGTGCCTTCCCGAGCTGCTGCAGCAGCACCATTGAGCAGCCTCCGGCAATGGCATTTGTGATAGTTCCTTGCGACGCATTCGCCTACTTAGCCAATTTTAAGTTCAATCACGCCAGAATTATATCAGCCTTGACTTAATAACTTCCCCTCCACTCACCTTGGAGTCTGTAGCACAGGGAGATAAACTTTCCATCTTTCAGCAATAGCTCCACTGATGGAGTGACCCTGTTTGCCTTCCCCAAGCGGACCGAGATGCCAGATTTAGCCCTGGCTTGGCACCGGCTGGCCACGCGACACCTCCCTCTGGAACCGCCGCTCCCAGAGGCCGATAGCGAGGAAGAAGCGTCCAGAAGAATTTGCTCCAGGCATTTTGCACCTTCAGACTATTCCTCAGCTTCGGTGGGCGGCATGCCTCTGCTGAAGTTTGAAGTTGTGCCGTTCCTGAATTTGGCGGAGGAGTCCCCCCTGAGGAAGTTGTCCTACTTGCAGAAACAGAGGGAACGAGAGAGGGCAGAACGAGAGGCAGAAAAGAAACGGATGCGGGAAGAGTGTAAAGGAGAGCAGAGACAATTAAAAGAACAACTCCCCCATGATCAGCAACATCACAAGAGAGACTGCTACTCAAACACGTTCCGCCCCGAGACACAAAGTGATCACAAAGAAGGAGAGACTATTCAGACCAGCGACTGGAGCGCCAGGATGAAAACAACCGAGATAAGCGCATTTGTGGCAGCGAACGATATGATCCACAAGATCCTGGACTTGAGGATGAGACCAGAGGGACAGATCCAATATCCTGAGAAGAGTAAGAACGTGACTTCGGAGGCAGAACTGGTTGAAAGAAACTGGCTTTCCTACAGGTGAGGCTAAAGACTATGTGAAGCTAACATAAATACATCATTGTCTCATACAGAATGGCTTTCGAGAGGAACATTCTTGAAGTAATGCGAAAAGACCAAAGCTCTCTCAAGCACTTGCGATCCAGTCTCTCCTCGAAGCAGCGCCAAATCCGGAATCTCAGAGTCAAGCTGGATTCTCTGACGCGAAAAGTGAAAAGTGACGCGTACAGAGATATGGTGAGTTGAGCGAATACGCTGCTTCAACCAACATCCTACGTCTACGTCTGTATTGTTCTGCACAGATCTTTCGCGAGGTGGCGAAGGAGCGCTTCACAGGCACCATGTACAACTTTCTGGTGGGGAACAGCAAGAACACTAACTCCATTTGGACGGACGAAGAGGTGATCACGGCGATGTTGTTGCGAGCGATCAGCAAGCGAGCTTACATCTTTCTGAGGCGAGGAAAGCACATGCCGTTGCCCGAGAAGAGGGTACTGAGTCAGTACGTCAAGAAGTGGGGGATGAAAGATATGAATGACGTTGACCGGTTCAGAGGTAAGTGAAATGTTAAGTCTCGTATGCAGCATGTCAGGGTCTCTTTCGCACCCAATTATATTTGCTGGAGCTTCCATGATAAGATTGGCCCAGCGGTCTCGGAGGAGATCCGCTCTACATCAGCAGTACTCCTATTGACTTAATTGTGGCCTCCACCTCCCCTTTAGATCCCAATGACCCAATCACCGTGCCGTCCTACAACCCCCAGGTGGCGAAGGGTACGAGGAAGAAGAAGCCTCCTTCACTCACGAAAAAGGGACAGCCGAGGAAGAGTTTCAAGAAGAAAGCAACGTTGGAGGCTGAGCAGGCCCTGGCGGCGAACGGAGGTGATAAGCGAAAGAAAGTAAAGAAGATTAATGAGTCAGGCAAGTTTGAGCGTTCCATCGTGGATGCGCCCATTCCCGGGATCACTAACTCCTATGGACGCACCAACCAGGAGCACAAAAGGGCTGAGGAGAACAGGAAAAAGAAGAACTCACACAAGAGGAGGAAAGAAGACACAAACGATGAAGAGACTGAAGAGGCAGAAGAGTCTATCTTGGAGAAGCAGTCACTTAATCAAAATTTGTTGGAAGGCGTAGTGGTGTCGGTGTTGGGACGAGACAACGAGTCTGTGGTCAAGGCTTCTGTGCAGCAGCAGCTAGGCGCCGGTGAGGCGATGCCTGGGCATCCTGGACTTCAGCAGCAACTACAGCAACAAGGTGTCAATGAAGCTGGAGCTTTCGCCCTGCCGTTGCAGACACAGCAGCATGAACCTGTTCCTGGACCTTCTGGACTACAGCAGAACCAGTCCTTTACAACTATCGACCTCACACAGCTGAACGATGTCCCATCTGATATAGTTCGTCCTTCTCCAGGTCCCAGCTCATGTGGCGACACACCCGACCCCAAGGACATGGAGACGTCTCTCAACACACCGCCGCCATTTTATCCCTTTGATGACGTCGCTGGCGGTGTTGCTGTTACCAATTCATCTCAAAAAACAAATATGACTGCTTTTAGAAGTGCTCCGACCATCAGTGGGAATGTAAGCAACCTCACAATTATGACTACAAATGCATCAGTGCGACCAACAAGTCATGTTGTGGTAAGTCGGGTGATGCCTGGAACGAAGATCTTGCCGGTCACCAAGCTGCAGAAGCAGTCCACATCCAACAAGTCTGCGATCACGATGGTCGACTTGGCGACTGAGGACGAGTCTTCTGTAATTGTACAGGAAGAGACACCCGAGAAGACGACAAAGCGAACAAGCGAAGAGTTCTCGGAGGTAGAGGGGAACAAGAGGTCCAGACCTTCTCAAGAAGCTCCAACCAAATTGGTGCCTATCTCGCCCAAGCCAGTGATCATCTCTGTGGGCAACGCCGCCAGTATCATTCCCAACCCGAAGGTCTTCGTCAACCAGACCGTGATTATGCAGCCGTTACCTGATGGAAAGCACTATACACTGAGGACCCTGGATCCAAAGATGAGACCACTCATTCTGAAGCCGATGAATGGCCAGCCGCAGCAACAGCCAAGTGGAAGCATGGGGGCAGTCCTTGAGAAAGATCAAGGGTCTCCAGGGACTGAGGGTGTTGACCCAAACGATGATAAACAAATGTGCCCTTAACGGTTATAAGTATGTCGTATTTTTGTATGAACAATGCATTAAAATGTTGAAAATGTTAAATTTGGTGATGTCGGTGGCAAGTCCACAATATACTACCATGCAAAAGTGTTCGTACCCCAATGCAAAGTAGCGAACATTTTGAGAAACACTTTTTTTGAGTAGCTAACTTATGAATGCAACAAAAAAACTGAGTAGCAACCACAGCTGTTAGGGTTAAAACGTCACAGGCTCCGCGGACGCTACCGCTGTGACCAACGTGCCTCCGCGGTCGAAGGACAGCACTGACACACCAGCGTTCATCTCGCTCGAGGCTGCTGTGCCACAGAGGTTGTCCACCAAGTTCGACGGATTCACTCATGTCGAAGAAATGAACTATCAATGATGAAAAAGGAGATATTGGCGGTGAATAGCGGAGAAATAGACAGGATCGCCCAAAGACAGGGAGTTCTTAAAGGGGAGCCATATCCGCATGGTTCACAACCCATTCATGCACATCAGGACCACCACTGCGAAGCCCACGGTGACGATCGTCTATATGTCTATCGCGCTCACGTCAAAGAAGTAGAGACAAACTTAGACGAAAACGTATAGAAGTTTGCCACTGAATCTCTGAGGTTCGTGTCATTGGGCCGGAGAACTCTGGCTTACACAGTGGGTCGAATTCGGAATGATCAGACCAAGCGGCCCAGAAACAATACTAATTACATAACCACGTAAGTAGTGACGTGACAAATGGGGGCGGAAGTTCTGTCCCATCACAATTGAATGCTCCAGCACGACAATATGAGCGTGATTGAGTGAGTTCACGTACGTACGGATTGAGACGAGGTGAACTTTTGGAATCATCCAACTTTTTAGTTAAGAGAATTCTTATATTGTCCGTAAATCATATATGACCCGTGACCCTCAAGTCATATAGATCATAGATATGTATGATTTACTGGATTGTACGTTTTATATCATAGGAATATCGTGGCCTAAAAAGGAAGCCCATCAGGCTCGATGGGAGCAACTTAGTTGAATTGTACATGCAATTCTGTGCAATTAATCTGCAATGTGGAAGGAAACTTTTGTACAAACAGGGACACTCTTTCATTTAACGTTTCAAAAAAATCAAAAGGGGACAGAACTTATGCCCTGCCCTGTAGAAAGGCGATTAAAATCTGCCAAGTATGTTCTAGTAGCTTAAGGTGCACTTACACAGACGAAAGCCATTGAACTTCATTTCCCCATTCATATAAAGGTGCTTGGGTTATGCATATTGTTTTCCCTCCCTCTACCAATGCAGTAAAAATACATGACGTTAACGCATGTGACTTGTGCAGTTTGACCTGGCCCCAGACACGTGACCTCTCATATGAGGAGTCCACCTGAGCAGTGATCGCGACTCGATATCTTTGCCTGACTTTCTGGCCTTTATATAAGTCGGTGTGTAGGTGTAGTTAACCTGAGAAAAGTCGATCTGTCTACTGCGTTTAGAACGCATCGGGATTTACGATTCTCTTTTTCTTTCATGGGGCGTTTTTTAGCAAGAGGGAGGGGAAAGCTATGTGCGACTACGAAAAAAGGTCGGCCCTAAACACGCGCGCGCTTTAGACAGACGCGATCTCTTGGCATCACCTCTCGTAGTAGAAGGCTACGCACTTTCAACAGCATAAGTTGCTCAGTATGTGTACGCCAGCCAGCCTTTAAGAATCTGAAAGCTAAACAACTTTCCCAAGGACTTTCTGAAAGTCGCTATCGCCACCTTAAATGAACGTGAAATTTCTTTTCGGATAGCAAAAAAAGGATTGTACGTAAAAAGTGCCGGTTGCAAATCATGTTTGAGCATCATCTATCACTGTTACTGTTGCTGCTCGTTCTAAGAACAAACTCTGAGCAGCAACAAGAGTGTGACCTCATCCGACAGAGGCTGGAGGGAGCGGAGGAGCCCGACCTTGAGCTGACACTGCTCGAGGACTCTCGCCTATACGCAGCACCGGGAGAATCCGCCGAAGTGCTTCTCCAGCTCACAAATTACTACTATGACGAGAGCATTGACGACGACGACGTGACGTACTCTCACGTGGTCCTGACACCCTGGGAGCGCTACTTCAGCAGGGAGGACAGCAGCAGAGAGCAGCATCACGCCCAGCTGACCAAGAGCATATGGCCGCCGACGGTGGACAACCTGGGCTTCAACGAGACCGTGGCAGTGTCATTGGCCATCGAAGTGCCCGAGTACGTGGCTCCGGGCATTCAGGTCAAGGTCACAGTATCTGCTGAGAGGATCGGCACGACCATGACTTCCACTGCCGAGTTTTTCTTCACCGTCAGCGACAGGGACCTGATTTACTACGACAATCTGAAGCCGGAATGCGTCTACGCGACCGAGTGCAAGGACGCTGTTTGCCAGGATGAGTGGACGGCAAAGTTGGTCCTGGCGGACAATGTGACTGGTCTGAGGACAGTGAGTGTGGGGGACGACACCTATGCCAATGTCACGCTGCTCTTTGAGAGTCCGCTGGTGGCCGGTAGCACACGAGACTTTTCGGTCGTGTTGGAGATTCCTTGCGACTACGCTGGGGTGGAGGTGATGGCGACGGACGTAGCCGGCAACGTGGCTCTTTGTCCGCTTGGGGAAGTTGCATCAGGGACAAAGAAGTTCGGTTATTCTGTGCTTTCAACAATGACATGGATGGTCGTGCAGACTTACATGGGTGTACAGAAAAATTGATGTATATACAGGGCAGATGTTTATTCTTTCACAACATACGTGTATGCACACGTAATGTGTTAGCATTAAGTCACGTACAAATATATCCCGAGAAGCGGAACAGTTCTGTTCCCCATTGCTACACTGAGCTTCAATTGGCGGCTTAACCTAAGTTGACATCACCAGAAAGTTGCCTCCGCTGACCTCTGCTGGGTGCTTGATATCGAGAGTTGTGCACCCATCTCTCGGTCAGACATGTCAGCAATGATGTACGAGTAATTGGCGGACTCATTTCAATGCAATGAATTATCATAATTGGACATATCTGTCGGTTCAGAGCTACCTATCGGTATGCGTATAAGTATGCGTTACCGGAAATTTTGAGATTCCGGAATTGCTGGAAGTTTCTGGGAAAATTTGAGAGTCGTAAGTGCTTCAAAATGTAAAATTCCTTGGAGTTCTGAGGCGAAATCAACATTAATGTGCAACGTGGTCTCTGCACATAAACCTAACTTAGCTAGATTAGCTGGGGATGAAGCAAATGTACAAGGCAATCTCAGGAACTCTCAGCACTTACAAGATTTCCGAGAACTTCTAGAGTTCCTCCTTGCAGCAGAGATTCGAGGACGTTCCAGAAGTGTATCTGATCGCATCGTTGTCAGACAAGACGAGGTCCATCTTCTACGCCACCTCGAGCACCGCAGAATGCAATCTTGCGCTCATGCTCGTCTTCATCGTTTGAATCCATCGAATCGTCGAGCTCGTGCAGCTGAGAAGAGGACGTGGACGAATGCCCGGACCGCGACCACATCGCCAGGGTCTTTTCCAAAGGTGACGTCAGCGATGATGTCACTCACTTGATCATCAATGTCACAAGACGCAACCAACTTGAATTGAATCTGTCAAATGTTGAATATGCCTTCCCAGAGAGGAGGAGAAAGCAGTCGGGATTCTACTGACAAAAACAGATGATGGAGAATCTCACAGCATGACGGCGTGTACGTGTTCACGTCCACCGACGCCCTCGCAGTAGACACAGCGGGAAAGTGAGTGGGAGAGAGAAAGGGAAAACAAAGCAAAGACAAAGGTATGGAACACCTCATCAATACTAACCTTACGCCACCCATAACATAACGCCATGTTCTGTGGCTACATACGTATGTATATACGGTATGTATGTATATACTGTAAATCACATATGTTCATGTGAAGAATGATAATAACATATGTACAGTGTGCATGCAATGCATGAATATCTACAGGGCTTATCTGCAGATCAGTGAAATACACGAGTGAGATGCGGGGAACAAGAACAGATATCTAACTCGAGGTAAATGTATTATTTACCAAGTAATGATGACACGAGCCTTGTTCCTGCGCTCTAGCTCAAAGGCTCAAACCTCGGGCTCAAGGGAGCCCTTTTTGTGAGGACCTGAGGACTCTGGGCTTGGGAGTCCAAAAAATTTGAGGCTCACATCATCATTACTGAAGACTCCTTGGACACGAATTTTGCTGTCAACAACGTCGTGAATGTAGTAATCACCTAAGTGTACACATTCTCTAATACTACAAATTCCTTACAAAAATAGATTATTAGTTATAACATAACTGGTGTCGTGCGACGAACATTTAACTGTACACAATCACAAGTTGTCCACGACAAAGAAGCTGGTGAATGATCCGCTGGCCTGTCCCAACACCAGCAGGGCCGTGAGTACCAGCGAGGTGGCCTCCCTGGCCGCCGGCTCGTCCTCCGGAGACATCTTGGGCGCCTCCGCCAGGCAGGTGAGTCCGACGTAACCAGTGGAGAAGGCCAGGAAAGCCACCAACGCGCAGAACCCCGCATCTGAGTGGATCATCACTGGCACGTGGTCGCGGCTGTGCGGGGCGGCGTTGCATAACACAAGCAGGGGGACCACAACTGAACGCGCATTGGTAGTGTTCAAGGAGAGTTAGAGCAGCCTGAGAGACGTTACTAACAATTTAACATCAACAGGTGCTTTGTTTGCATGTATAGTAGCCCAGAGATCAAGTATTAAACAATCTGTACCAAAAGTAGCTCATACAACGATGTAGGCTTTTTACTACGTACCCTCTCTGTATTTTGTCTGTAGACATCGGGATTTTAGATAAAAATATTTCTAGTTGCTTTCTTTTATGGCAAACGTTTAGAAAATATCATCTTCTATTTGATTACCCAATTTTTGGTCTTCTGAAGAGACTTTTTTGGGTGAGTGTGTTTACCTAAAATTCCGAAGTCCATTTAATACAAACTACACACGAGGTAGTCCACATCAGCCCTCGAAAGTCACACTTACACCAAGGAAGTCAACTGGTGGCCGACGAAACACGTGGTAGATCCTCACTCATACATGTATTATTAGCATAACACTAACTATGTGTAGACATTATGGTATGACACTAATATAATAAGTTTTATTTTGCTGGTGCACCGGAGCTCTAAGACACAAAAAGCATGTTGAATAGATAAAGATTTCTGTAAAGAAGCCGCCAGTCAGAGTAACCTCGTGACCACACAAGTGAGGGCCGACCCGGTGGCGATGCCGAGCACGATGGCGGAGTTTGTTAAGATAGAGGTGAGCTCTCTTTGGCCGCCGTGGTTGCCCTTGAGCCGGCGGGGGCTGTGGATCATGCACAAGTTACCCACGTAGCCATTGGTCAGGCCTAGGATGGCCACCAGGGTGCAGAACACCGAGTCAGAGGGGAACGCCACGACGGAAGTGCGTGTGACGGGCGCGGCATTGCAGAACATGACCAACGGTATAATGCCTGTTTGCAAAATGGGCCTGATTTCATAAAAATCCAACTTCTTTTGCATTGTGTAATTCCTCATGTACTCTGCGTACTATGCATGTGTTACTTCACTGTACGATGGTAAGTAATGTGTGAGGTCATCTCATACATATCAGCCCTCAACATGAAGCTGCACAGGGTGGCCAAAAAGTTCTGTTGGCTTTACTTGACCAGATCTTTCAACAGTGCTGACGTCACTCATTGTGCAGAGATTTGACGTAGGGCTTGGGGGCCCTGAAGTCCTCCGGGGTGATGCAATTGAACGCTTTGTTAAAAGATCAATATTGTCGACTAAAACCACTGAAAGACATGCAAAAGAACACATCTGATATACACGCACGTGCACCGACACAAGGGCAGAAGTTTCAGCCAAAATGACCCCCATGGACTCTTACTTCCAACGAACATGCACATGCCTACGTCATGAAGTGACAATAAGCTTCAGCGTCATTTGTGCACACATCACACGAGCGAGCATGCAGCGAGGCTCATCTTTTGGGCAATGAACACTACCAATGCGCATTAACGTGAAGGCCAGAAGTCCATAGCGGCCTCCTCTGGACCTCCCGGGCCATCTGGTCAGCGTCGCCGCGCTCCTCCCGCCGAGGTCGCCCAGATTAAACAATAACACGCTGGCCACAGGTGTGAAGTAACGCTCCGTCCACGCGCTCTTGGTCTGTGACTCGACTGTCAATGTGGGAGAAGCAGCATCATTAACCTTGAAGCTCTTTGTGCAGTGTCTAAATAACTCTTATTTTATGTTATTTATTGATTTATCTGCACGATTGGTAAGCACGTTCTTGCCTAGAGAGGTGACGGCTGGAAAGACACACAGCGAGGTAGCGTAGTTGACGAAACCCGTGATCAAGTAGATCCAGCTGCGCTGGACGATGGCGACGTAGCTGAGGTGATCGACTTCATCGTCGTGATTGACCGTTGAGGTCTCTGACTGCTTGCCTTCACCGTAGAACAGGAAGAACGGGTTCCGGTTCACCCGGGCGAAGAGCACCATAGCAGCGACTTGACGGAGACAGAGGGGAAAAAAGAGTGCACTTCAAGGATACTTCACGTTTCGCTACATGTGTGTGTCTGTTTGTTTGTAGCTGCGTGGTAAATTCACAATGTACTAGAAAGTTTTTTCCCTGTTTTCTGGTTTGTGATAAAATCAATCGAGATTTGTCTACTTGAGATCAATGACAGATTGACGGCTACAGCTTAAAAAAAGGCAACAGAGATTTGTCCATTCACCTTGACTTACTAAATTTACTAAAGCACTGAAGCAGTCACCGAATTAAAAATGTGTTTTGGTGAGTTAGTTCCTAAATTACTGATTACTCACTAGGGATCTTAAATAGGCGACTGCTCCTTTTATCCAGTGATCATGAAGAATCAACTTTACAAGTCCTGAAGCGATCTTTAGGTCAAATTTTCAGTGTAGCAAGTTCCTACATTGCTAATTTGATAGTTACTGATATACCATTTTGATCAATAGTAATTTTCTAGCTAGCAACACGATCACTTATTATTAATAAATACTGGTCGGTAAATCCCCAGTTTTCTAATTGCATGATCGCTTATTAAAAATACTTATTTGGTAATTTCTTAATTTTCTAGTTACGTGATTACTTGTAATTAAATACCAATTGGAAAAGTCCTAATTTGCCAGTTTTTTATTTGCCGATCTGCTGGTGACCAATTTGAAAAATTTCTCATCTCTAAATTAGTTGTAAATAAGTAGCCTTTCACTAGACTAGCAATTTATAAATTACTTATTAGTCCTCTCACTAAATTAGCCATGAAAGACTATTTTGAAAAAATGAATGTACCTCTAACTATAGCTATAGTTTTGTATCAACTAAACTTGAGTAACTAAATCGTTCATTGCTGAATTTTTGACTTTTAACTTGCTAATTTCAGTAAATTACTAAAGCTGATAGTTTTAAAATTAGGTTAAGGAGATTATTAAATACTGACATCGCTTGCTGTTGATGGGCGGGTGGGGGGAAGGGAGGTAAAAAGGGCAAAACTGGGCCATTGCCGGGTAAAAAGTAAGCAATTTTTTTCCCTTCTAGTTGTCATGAAGTGCGATGACTCTGCCTTTGTGTTGCAACATGTGCAGTAGGCGGTTGCTACTTCAAACGTACGTAGTTTCTTGTAGTGCTCATGTCAAAGGCATTCTACGAACGTTTCGGGCCACGTGCGACATGTTCTGCGTAGGACTGATGTAAAACTGTGCCCAAAGTCTTACTTATGGAGATCACGATCGCACCGAAGCAGGCGGGCCCCAGCAGTCTGGGCTCCACGTCCAAGGAGGTGAGTCCAATGGCGGCTGCGGCCGGCAGGACCCCGCCCATGGCTTGCCCGGTCATCACAAAGCCGGCATACACCGCGGGAAAGCGCCCGGAGACTCCAAACATGGCACCCTGTAGAAGTACAGCCAGTTTGAGCCTTGCATTTGTACTGAAAAGTACCGTCCGTGGGTAGCATGTCCAACAATGAGACCGCATCGTCGCAGTTTCAATAAATGGAACACTTCTTCCACGAAGAGGTGAGATGTTGTTTGACCCAAACGATTTGTGCACAAGCTTTAAGTTTTAAGACATTATTAGGAAAATATTCTTGGTTTTAAAGCCTGTCGAGTGACCTCGGATACCCAGGATCATTGTCACTAGTGACACCTTACTGGTCATCAACTCCTAGGACACAGTTGGTGTCACAAATCTTGTTGGTGTTCAAAACAAAGCTGTGAAGATGAGCCTGGTCAGTAGGGCTGGGATCTGCTGATCATCATGCTGCTATATTTTTAACTTGATCACATCTAAGTAGGCCACAAAGCAAAGTCAGAGCTGTGGTGTGAAGATCAAAAACTTTCCTTACTACTTGTCTGGCTGGCACAGTAATATTTATTGTTGATAAGATTTCAAAGATGATCAGACAGACACTGATGGCTACCACTTGGCTGATTTCGGAGGAGTTTGGGCTTTGTTCTTTGGACAGGGGTGAAAGACTTCACCTCAAAATTGCCCAAATTTTCTGAATGACTGTTTCAAGGGCGCGCACCCTTCTGTGCTGCATCTTACTGCGATGACGTAGTTGTCAACACAGAGTGAGCAAGTCATTTGCTCTCCAAGGTCACCCTCTACTGGAAAATGCCACAAGTTCAATGCGATTTCTGGCAAGCAGTCGCTGCCCACGTAGTACAACCGCCTGAAGTATGACGTATTAGTGAAATTTCGTACTGTCCTCATGCACTTTGTTCATGGAATTTTGGACAAAGGATGTTTGTTTCTTCTGCATTTGATGCAAACGTCACGTGGACGCTGACAGACAAGCGCACGTGGACAACGTAGGTGAGGTGTTGACATGGCTAGGGTACAATTGGCACTGCGTCGTCCTGCATGTTCAAAGTTGCTTGGTCGTTGATGGGGCCTCCTATGGAGGTACGTGAGGTGACAGCTCTTACCTGCAGCGTGTTCACGCCCACGTTGGTGAGCACCACGAGGATGAGGGCAAGGTGGAGAAATCTGGCTTGCCAGCTATCGCAGCTAGGAATGGAGACGGCCAACAGGAACAAGAATGAGGACAGCAGGATGGACAGCGACCAGAAGATGCGGGTGCCCACGCTGCAGGAATCGCAAAGGTTATGTCGGCCATTGGATTATCTCGTGGACTGCCTCACCTCACTCGCTGCCCCCAGAAGGAGTGCGCTATCGTCGTCATGGCCCCAGGGACGTTGCTGGCGATGGCCAGATAGCTTGGAAAGGCAGTCTGCATAGGGGTCGGGTCTGAGTCCCCGATGTCCATGCTGCTGTCGAGGCTGACGTTGCGGAACTTGTAGTCCCAGAATGAGGTGACAGAGATCAAAAAGTTCCATGGCAACATCGTGCTCATGCCCAGGTAGAGGAAAGCCATCCTACGGGAGAAGATTATTCAAGTGTTACTGAGGAAGAAATTCCACTCGCCGGTTCGGTTCATACCCAACAAATCTCCAGTGGTCCTTGGGCGGAGCTTGGATCCCCTCCGGCGTGGCCGTGAACACCAGCGGTGTCCCCTCATCCACATCGCCAGAGGAGTAGCTTGACAAACTCGTAAGTGAAGGACTCCGACGGTCACTCGTCAGGTTCCCTGGCGCTGTCGCAATGCTTTGGTACTTTGGCATGATGCTGGAAAACTGTCACATATTTCCCAGAAGTCGATGATGTCAGTGAAGTCGGTGAAGTCAACGATGTCAACTCTATGTCTCGTCTTCCCTAGTGACTTTTCCTTTTCATTCTAAGGCTGCGGTGAAAGATCCTTGTGCAGTCGCGGAATAACTGTCTTTGTCTTCACTCTTTTAAATCTTCTACACAAACTAAATAAGTAGCTCGGCCCCTTCAGACTGGACTTCGGGGTCCTGCAGGAGCTGCTGCTTCATGTTGATGTTGCAGAAATCGAAGATTTTTTTAAAAAAGAGGCATGTCTCGGCACGTGCCGAAAATGTTGCATCAATCTGGTGTCCATATGCATAAATCTATTATAACAGATATATTTGTAGATCACATATTGGAATATCAACAATATGTATGTGAGTTTGTTTACGCAGTGCTTGGCTGCAACTATCCGAGGAGCTTGAGTATGTGAATTTGCAACTAATCGTTGCCCAGCCTAACATGCAAGTTCCTACGTTAACATAAACATTTTTAAACCAAATTCAATGTTCCTACACCCACCTTAATATCCCAAAACCGACCTCAATTGTAATCTGGCCTTAAATACTTGGCTACAATTCCACTCTAAATGTGCCCTAAATGTAATACGTAGTCCTCGCACATTAAGCTTAGAAAACTTTTACTTAGTAAATGGTAAAGCCATTCGAATAGCATCTCTACTGGCCAAGTCCAGTTCTTTCGCGACAATGGACAGACAGTATAGACAGAACGCGACAGACGCGCAGCGTGGACGGTCCATACATCTGTGACAGACATCCAGTCTATGACTTAAGCAAACCTCATTCCGATTTAAGGGGGCTCGCAAATGAA
>JAAUXU010132103.1_pt1 | contig 127223 bp, 103 predicted proteins | sample 7278151 | NCBI WGS metagenome assembly JAAUXU01 (sample SAMN14350113, study PRJNA611818) | marine sediment metagenome | isolation source: surface marine sediment (1.8m) | place: French Polynesia: Moorea | collected 2018-08 | reverse complement strand
TTATGAAGCGACTCAATGTTTCTTTGGTAAGTAATTCTTGTGCCCTAAGATGGCCAGTCCAACACAAAATGATGATGAGTAAAATGCTTTTGATCATCATGTCTTTGGCTCCTTCCAATGATTGGACATGATATGAAGCATGGACACCTTTTCTGTGTGCTTTTCTTCACTTTCTTTTGTTGTGACTTGAGAACTGTGGCTGTCATTGCACTTTCTCTCTGCTACTTGTCCTCACTCACGCACATGAAGCTGAATTTCTACCAATGAGCATTGTTGTGGAGGGACTGTGGAAATGCAGTCTGTGTGTAGGTCCTTGTGAAAGGACCTACACATGTCTTTTCAAGTCGTACAGTAGTTCGTGCCTAGAATTGATATTGATGACGGGTGCAGTCATTATCGCTTTATGGCATAGGGCTCAATCGAGCACTTGAAATAAATGGGGGGACAGAAACAAATTTCCTTCATTAGTTGGAGGTGAAGTAACTGAAGGGACAACTCTGGTTCGCGTTCCTATTCCTGTGGTACCATCAGACATTAAGCATTCCTACTTTGGTACAACTATAAATCAATCTGGCTGTACCATATTTCACCATGCTGTTTCATTACATATTGCCTGAAGCTCAACAGAAGTCGTTGACGCTACTTTTTCCAACTGTTTCGCAGCTAACGGTGCAAATGCGCAAATCGTAAGGTGTGCGTGTTGTGCCTGTCTAGGTTGATGCTTACATCAAAGGTGTGGGGTCGACGGTGCAAACCGCGCTGATGAGAGAAATACCTTTGGCTTCTCTGGCTAGGTTAAACTTGGCTTTAGGTTACGTTTTTATAAGAAAGGGCAAATTAGTCTTAGAGTAAAAACGTCTGTCGACACCTTCTGAACATTTGCTTAAGCAAGGGGTTCGAGCTTAAAGGAGACTCCTTTTTGTTATCACTTTTTGTGCCTAGATCTCTTTAAACCTTTCCAACTTGTATTTATGTCAAGTCAGTTGATCTTGAACATCACGTCAGTTGTTTGGAAAAGTGTGAAGATGATTCTTCAAAAAACCCAGCAGCTAGAGTTTGTCGTGTAAGTGAATAAGAGCAGTTTCGTCGATGCTCGAACATCCCTGGTGAATGCTACTTACTGTAGCATGAACATATAGAACAGCCCTTGGCATAAAGTTTAGTCGCAGGCATGACGTCACCTCATGCACTATGCTGAAGGGTGTTGAGGGGGAATTATGATGTGGAACACATAGATGTGATATTTGGGCACACTGATGAGTATGGAGGTCCAATATCAAGGCTGCCCAGTTTGGTGCAACATTGCTCAAAACAAGTCCAAGTGGACAGGGTGGCACGCCGTAGAGGCTGGAAATTTGACTTTTTCAATGGGAAAAGTTCATGAGATTGACTGAAATTTTCCAAGGACAATCCTGGATCCCCGGGCTCTTCATTTTCACAGGGATTCACTCCCCAGGTCCTCCAGCACCATGTGCCACCATGTGAAACCCTGTCGTCCAGGGCCAAAGGTTGATACGTTCTGCTGAGACCTATTTTTTATTCAGTCAAAGTCTTTCTTGATGACGAAAAATCGGGTCAAGTGATCGGGTCATTTATGAAGTGCTTGTGTGACTCTGCTTAAAAAGTCTGTTTTCTTTAACTGAGGGACTGTTTTTCACGGAAAAACGGAGAGAAAAAGTCTTTTTTTCACTTATACTCTACTTTTTTTGCACTGATTCGGATAATGGTCGCTAATGGACCGTGAAAAAAGTCAATTAGTTCAAGAAAATTACATGTTTGACAAAAAAATGAGCAGTTATTCACATCCGCAAATTCAACTCTGATTCTCTTCTGATCCCAAACTTTTTTTACTCATTCCTCATGGAAAAAAGTGTTCAAGGGCTCACCCAAGAATCAGTGACATTTGCGAGTGAGGATAACTTAATTTCTTGTCAAACAAGTGATCCTTCTGGGCCCAACCACCAAGATTTTCCTGGACAAGACAGCTCAAAAGACGTCGAAATGTATGTAGAAATTTGATGATGCCTAATATTAGGTTAATGAAAGACAGTTTGGGGTACTATTCAAGAGTTCACTCTTGCGGTAAATTTATTCCTCAGACTAATGATGAGTCAGCCATAGATGATTCATTGGCTGCTGACCGACCATTGCCGGACGATTGTGATCCTACCTCTTGGCACCTACGTTCTACGTCTGCATGTTAGTCCACGTCTGTCCGAATTGAGGCCACCTCGCACGAATTTAGCTTCTGAGTAGGTCGTAACTAATTTCGACGTTGAATTGGATTTGCCAGACATTGGATGGCTGGAGTTCCTCCCATCAGAATGCTACTGTCGAACTTTTCCCATCATTTCATTTTCTCTCTATTCTTCGTCCGTTAGGAGGAGAAACTGCAGCCCCCATCTGAACTGCAACAGAGGGGATAGCCCAGGTGAAAAAGAGAGACAGATAAAAGAAGTTCCCCTAAGCCTTTCTATAGCTCCAGTCTAAAGGGGTACTTAGGAAGAAAAAAATCTTTCCAGCTGCATCATGAGTCGCTCGTGAGCTCAGGCGTGGACAGGCGAAGGGCGTTGGTTGTACGTAAGTACTTAAGTAAGCGTTACTTAGTACGTAGAGCGTTTAGGGTGCAGGAAGAAAATTCTGCTCGTGCTACCGAGTCTTTGTGGCCGAAGCACAGGGTAGAGAGGGCTCAGAGGGTCGTCCTTTCTCTTTTTTTGCGGCTCAAAATTGGTGTAACAAATGGCGAAACATTTGTGGGGAGCGTAGTAGCAGTGACCGCCAATGCGATTTCGCTTGGGCTGATATAAACGATCTGCCATTTGTTTCTACAGTTTTTTTTTTCTCGGACAAAGAAAGGTAGGATAAAAACGAGAGGAAGTCGGGGCGTGCGTACGTGTGTGTGTTGGGGAAGGGGGAGGGCAAGAATTAGGTAGACGAAGTGGTGGGAGGGCGAAAGCAGCCATTTTGTTAGCCATGTCAATTGGGTCGTATGAGCGCACCCAAAAAAAGAGAGAGAGGAAAAATACAATCTGGCCCTCAACAACACATGTGCAGATGTGGATGGCATCTGCACATCTTAAGTCATATTTTTCGTCATCGCGCGCGTTGCCGATGCTGTTTGTAAACATTTCTGTCCAGGCGCATGGCGTCCGTCGTGCACTGCGTCCTCCACTTGACTCACTGGAATGTAGTGTCGTATTCGTGCCAAATGCGAAGGTGCGCACACGATTCCAGCCTGCTGCGGATGTACGGACGGACACCTTTGTTGCACTTAGCGAGGTCGGGGTCTTAAGCGCAACTTTGACTGTGGATGGCGTTCACCAAACCTCGATTCTCTGGCCTCTTCCGGGCATACTGTGAGTGCGCAACTGGTGCGCCACATTCATTGCAAAGGATTTCCCGTCATGGACTAATGGAAAAGGCAAGGCGAATAGTTAAAAAAAGGGTTAATAACTGCCTTTCAGGATTCCTCGCCTATTTCTGCTTCCTGCACTCTTCACGGACATCAACTTCGGCACATGTTCCAGTGCACTGCCAGCCGATGCTGATCACGTCGTTCGTCCGTGATATAAAAAAACTGTTCAAATCGTGTTTGTGTTGGATCAAAAGTTCAAAAGAGAATAAGTGATTGTCTTTTCAAATGTATTGTAAATGCTGAGATTCAGTGGCGATGTCACTGGTGGCTCGTGGACTAAATGGATTTAAAAATCTCGTACCTGATCTAGTGATTTCCGATCATACTGGGAACAGGTCTAGCAAGACATTCTCGGCTGCCGACGAAACAGCGTCGTTATCGGGAGACTCGGCTGTACTTTAAACTTCTTAAGGAAAAAAAGACCAGGAGCAGGGTTTTGACATTGATCAGAACCATCCTCGATTTTGAACCCCACGCTGTAACCATCTACATGCGGGTCAAGGTCAAGCAGTCCCCCCCCCATATAGTAGGTACGCATGTTCGCCAAGTAGCTTGCTTGTGCGTGCTGTACCAGGCGTTCAGCACTTTAACATGAATGAAGATGTGTCCGTCACTAGCCAAGCAACAGCGTGAGCTACTAGGCGTGCAAAACGGGCCTGGCCCGGACTGGAAAACCCGAAGACTTGACCAGTGGCTCCATAAATTAAGCCGGGCTCGCAAACCTATAGTTATCTCTCTCGCCTCGTGGTGACAGGAGCTACCAAGTTAGTGGTGGGATGAATCAATGAATCGAGAGCTCAAGGCTCGAGTCAGCTTGCAAATTTCCAGAGATGCAAAGGGTAATGGAGTCCCAAACAGAGTGTTTGGAGTCGTTCGATCCCCGAGTGATGGAGGACGTCAAGGGCAAGAAGTATACAAATAGGAAAACATCTCTCGTTGTCTTCTGATGAGACTTTCCTCCGAGACTTTTTTCTACACTAACACTTCAACTGTTCAATAAACAGGGACTTGACGAGTCCGAGTCCGAATCTGAGTCAAACCTGAGTCTGAGTCTTGTGTTGAAAGTGGATTAAAGGTTGCAACTTGAATTCTAAAATCAGCAGTTCAAACTGGAAAATGGTTAAATCATAGATGGCGACGATGATGATGCTGACATCTTCCTCATACACTAAACGTGGTGGTGTCTGACGCAATCAGAGGAAGTGAAGATATGAAAGAAATGAGTGACGAGTGCGCCAAAATTGTTACTCCCACCAAAGTCAGCAGTCATGCGGCTCAGCAGTCACGTTCAAGAAGATTCCAAGGAACCCAGAGACTCGCGTCCTTGAGGAACTCGTCCGAGATGTTCCAGTCCTCTTTCCCACAGCTGAAGGAGCTCGCGAGATCTCAGACCACACCAGCTGATGACAACACCGTTAGACCAAAATCTGTAGATAATTCCTTTCCCTTTGTTACATTTCATTTGTTGGCAGATTCTTTGGGCAACAGCTGACCTTCTCAACCATACGTTTAGTAATGAAAGGTAACTTGTAAGCAAAACATATTTGCTCAACATGTATGGTTAACCAATCATCTGAAGGACTCACATGTAAACACTGGTCTTGAGTACCACCGACATCTGTATAGCTATATATATATAGCCACAGAAGAGTCGATAACTGACCCTGAATGGCACATGCTCGCGAGATGCCAACTGGCTGTTCATCACTGTTCAGTATGGAAAATGTGTCATCCACAGATTTTGGTGCAACTTTGTACTCAGTCACAGCTGTAAATAGAGCTTTCATCAGAGTTGTGGAAAATAAATCCTTGACACATTTCTGTAAGCAGAAGAATGAACTCCCGCAACTCAAGACATAAACCGCAATCTGGGCTCGCCTTGACGCCAAGAAACAGCAATCCATTCACTTGGAAGGGAGAAGTTTCCAATTTTGTACATGTTGGCAATGAAGTATTTCGCTGTTTCCTTCAGGAAGAGCTGCTTCATCGCTCCCCCCCCCCCAATGCCAAAATGCTCATACCGTGTAATGTGTATGCATGTATGTTAATCTGGAGTAAAAGCGTCAGGGATGCCATTCAACGCCTTTTTCTTAAAGAAAACATTTTTGCACTGACTTTCGGGTGTTCTTTGTCATCGGTCGCTACTCCTCTTCCCAGACTGCATTTAATAGCAACGAGTAGGACCAGCTTGTCCTTGACTCAGGCTCTGAAGAATCCCGGCTCGTAGCCATCACTAACTTAACCGTGACAGGAGTGAGGAAGTCCTCGCCGTGTGGAGACCAATGAAATGATACAGGACCGGTTCTGCGCGGCCGAGTTGGTCGAGTGGCGCTTCAAAATCGCACGTAAGCACGCACGGAGCTGAAGCAGGTAGAAGAAAATGCGCCCATACAGGTTCTGCCCTCATTTTTGTTAAAAATGTCGACACAGGACGATCGTTTGACGTCACACATGTACTGGTTCAGTCTTATAGAAACATGTGGGCAATGGCCCAAAAATCACACTAGCGACTCCAAGTGAGTTGGTGTTATTGGGTGGAGTTTGGCACGTCTCGTGTGTCAACAATGACACAAGGCGACATCTAGCGTAAAAGCATCGAAGGCGCCTTAAACGCCTATTTTTGTCGTTTTGCCTAAATTTGCTCGGTGACATCGTTGGCCAACGTCTTCCGCACGTTTGTCCCCTTCGTCGCACTGCAGCCCAAGCACAATGAATGGACACCGGCAGCTGGGCTTTTTCCAAGTGTTTCTTAGGTCAATCTACCCCGATTAGTCCTTCAGATTGCAGAACGCGCGCTCCTTCTTCCCTGAGGCGAAAAATATTCGACTACAGGGGCAGGGGCAGCAAGAGCATAGGCAAGCGAATCAATGCAGTGGTGGGTGCCGTTGGTTGAGGAAGCAACGTTCAAGATTACATCACAGAGCATCGACGGGAGCGCAACTCCAGCGTTGTGACACCGTCTCGAGCTGAGCAGTGTGCGCGCGCTTCGACCACGACGTGGATATGCGGTAGTGTCTGTGAGTAAGGTTGCTGGTGTAACAGACAGCATTGTAGCTGCATATTGTGCTGTGTAGTTAGAACAAAATCGAGATGGACGACACGTTGCACAAGCCGGAGACCACCATGAACGACTCGCTGCCCGAGCCCGAGGCCGAGGAGACCGGGGAGGACAAGTTGGAGGTCCTCATAAACAACTCCAACGCCTTCTTCTTGATTGTGAATGGCATCATCATCTTCTTTATGCAAGGAGGATTCGCCTTCTTGGAAGCAGGAGCAGTCAGGTGATTGATTGTACGTTCAGTTCTAATACAATGAGCAACAAATATGGTCAGACACCTGAAATTTGCCCCTAACTTGGTCTTGGACCAGCTTGAACTCATCCACTGTACTCCTGTTAGGAATGCACCTCTGTCAGCTGGAGTTTTTGAGACCATCTTTTGAGGAATTAGGAAACAAACTTTTGTGAATTTTTTCTCCAGTATCATCCGCTCTCTCCCCGAATGGTTGAGAAGACAATGGTTTGAAAAATAGCAACTAATCTTTTCACTTTTTTATTAAATATTTAGATATTGTTGGTCTCCTTTTGAATTTTAGGAATGAAAGATGAAAAAAGTCATACGAGAAACCTAGAAAGGTTGCACAAAACTCCCGCGCTCTTGGCAAGAATTCAGTGAATGAGTCCAAGTTGGTCCAAGATCAAAGTCCAACTGGCTTGTGTGGTCGTTGCATAGGCACAAATGATGTTTCATGAAATTTGAAGTGTCTGGTCCTTCTTTCTTGGCCACTGTATAGCTGCACTGCCAAGACCTGTACGTAGTATTGTATATGGGGCATGGGCCATATTCAGACAGGAACTGTGTTCCAGGTCCAAGAATACGGTCAACATCCTGATCAAGAACATGCTGGACGCGCTGATCGGCGGGCTGTCGTACTGGGCCATCGGATGGGGGCTGGCGTATGGACCAAACGGCAACCCCTTCATCGGACTGTCAAACTTTTTCTCGGTGGGCATGGAAAGCCAGAGCTACGCGTCGTGGTTCTTCCAGTTTGTGTTCGCTGCCACCGCCGCCACCATCGTATCTGGCTCCATCGCCGAGCGCTGCCAGTTCAACGCCTACTTCATCTACTCAATCCTCATCACCGGCGTCGTCTACCCGCCAGTCAGCCACTGGGCATGGGACGGAGACACGCCGGGTATGATGCGCACATAGAGACAATAGGTTCAACGGGCGTGCACCTCTTACAAAGGTCCACGTCAATCCAGATTGCTTACAACATGTTAAATGGCTTCAAATGCGGATCAAATGTTGGGCCCCAAATAACGTCTTGTAACAGGAATCCAACCAGGCTTCATTCTGCGAAGAGCTACTTCCAGCACGTACCACATTTTCTGCTGAAATTGATCGAGCATGCAAAAAGCAGGAGGATGACGGGTAGTGCGATATTGCAGTCCTGCCATTCGGTCTTGGCCTGCATTCCCGCCCAGGAAACTGGTGCGTGATGTGCTATATGAGCGGTACTGGGTGTTCCAAAAGATTCGTCTTCGAGCAATACTTTGAGTTCATTCGCATCCACCGTTGGAACAAACTCTGTACATCACGTATTGCCCACTGAAGTGTTGCCTGATACGGCTGACTTTCTCAACCAGACAGTTAGAAGTCAAAGGTAACTCAAAAACATGGACTTTTGTACCTCATTGTCAGACTCACATATTATTCTATCACGTCAAGGCAGCTGATGCCAGAATGCTCAACATATATGGTTAACCGATCATCTGATGGATTCATGCGTAAACAACTGGTCTCGAATGCCACTGTCTCTTGTGTAAATATAACCAACGTCACAGAAGGGTCTCTTGCTAACCCCAACTTGTGAGATGCCAACTTGTCTGCTCTGCAGTCATCACTGTTCAAGATGCAAAATGAGTTATCTACAGATTTTGGTCCTCTGGTGCCATTCAAAAGCTGGATGTCCAAAGTTCTGCTCTCAACGTAACTTCGTGTCAGACGTCTGTCCTCTTGCTGAGTAGCAGCAAGTGATTCTTTTGTCATCAGCAAATACTCCTTGTGTATGGGAATCAATTTTCATTCTGGGAAATGGTGCAAGGTGTTTCTTCAACTCAGGTTGTCAAGATCAATTATGTCACACTCTCAGTCATTGAAACTTTGGAGAGAATCCGTTTTTATCCCCTCACGCTTCTAATGAAAGATTCTTCAGATGAAAGGTCTTTAGGGTTTCGAAGCTTCATAATGCTTTACATAACACAAGGACTAAGAGAATCAGCCGCTTAACAAATGAAAGAGCACGATGCAAAATTTTCATGATCAAGTCTTTATTGCAATTGGCCAAGTTGAACTTTAAATTCTTGTCCAATTTTCCAAGCACTCGTTTTTCAAATTTTCCAAATCACAAAGCTGATCACGGAGGAGGCTCGGGAGAAGAACTTGACAGGTTCTCTCCTGGTGAAAATGGCGCCTTGATCTCTTTGAACAAAACAATGCCATTTTCACCCCAAATATCTACACAAAATTATTAAAAGGCGCAAAGGTTTTTTTCGGAACCACAGTTAAAAATTGACTGTTGTTTGGCTGTGAAAACTGATATTCCGCTTTTTCATTTGGTTGCATCATATGTCTTCGTGCAAATTTTTAGCATACTTCTGCATGCTGCATGGGCAACAAGACAAATGGTCGAGATTGAGTCTAGTCCAAGCTTTAACTTGCAGTTTACCATGGCTTTGTAGTGTAAGTTTAGACAAGACGTCTCAACTGTGGCAAAAACTTGTCTGGCACATTTTGACAGATTGTGAGACAAAATTTCTGGCACAATTTTGTTGCTGACGCCTCATTAAAATTCATCAAAACCAGCAGTAATTCGTTTCAAAGACATGTACAAAACTGACATCTCTCTGTGCCAAAAGCTTTGAGCGTATCTAAAGAGCTGTCTGATGAACGACAGCACCCCGAAGGCTGGCAGGGCCAAGGACATGGCCTTGGCCAGGGACAAGGACGAGGCCTTACTGATCAGAAAGGGCTCAAAACTCATCTATAGATAGAAAAGTCATTAAAGAGCAACTGATATTTGATAACTCCAAGTCAAACTTTGACCAGGACAACATCTAGAATTTTCTGTGAGGCAAAAAATGTCCACAAAGATACATGATGCGCCCGGTATCAGCAGAGTTATGAAGCTCCAAAGCCTCTGCAGAAGACCTTTTCAGTTTGCAGACACCGACGCGTTTGACCCGATCATCACAGGGCTCGAGCACGACGAAGCTTTGGTGTTAGAAACTCATGATGCAGCTGGGAGACAAAATCATTTGCAGACTCGATACAAGCCCCGTCACGTTATATAACTGTGTTAGAGGCGCACAGTCGCTGTTATGCACTTGTGACTACATTTAAGCGGAGTGCAAGCATACTGAGATTTAACGAGTGCTACTGTATTTTCAGGATGGTTGAACTCTATGGGCTATGCAGATTTTGCTGGGAGCGGCGTCGTGCACTTGTTGGGTGGCTGCTGTGCACTAGTGGCCACCTTCCTAATCGGACCTCGCCAAGGGAGATTCGACAAGGACGGCAAGCCTTGTGACATGCCTGGGCATTCCGTGCCCTTGGCAGGCCTCGGAGGCTTCATCCTCCTCTTTGGCTTCCTCGCCTTCAACGGCGGATCACAGGTGCGAGAAATCGGAAACATTTATTGAAAAATCGCGCAACATCACGTGGCCTTCGCTTATTCATCTCATTGGTTTAAGTTACCGGTGCTGTTTCTTCATGCAGGCTTCCATTGCCTCTGAAGGCGACGCCGAGGTGGTGGCCCTAGCCATTGTGAACACGGTGCTGGGTGCTTGCGGCGCTGGACTCACCACCCTTTTCCTCATCAAGTTTCTGTTCGGAAGCAAATGGAGCTATCTGATGACACTGAACGGCAGCCTGACTGGCATGGTCTCCATGTGCGGGGGCTGCAACGGTTACATGCCCTGGGCGGCCATTCTGGTCGGCTGCCTGGGTGGAGTATGCTTCGTAGGATGGCACTTTCTCATGCTGAGGCTGCAACTGGACGATCCTCTAGACGCTGTAGCCGTACACGGAGCTGGTGGATTCATAGGGGTGCTCTGCCAACCTATCTTCACCTACGAGTCAGGAATTGTTTACGCAATAAGTGAGTACCGCCAGCGTATGGGGCTGACACACTTGCACTTGTACCTTCACGTCATTGCCATCAAGCACAAGTACTACAGACTCCGTGAGAACAAGTCTAACTTCTGTACCAACTTTGCCTTACAGCATCCAATGAAGCATGGCGGGGTTTGGGCGTGAACTTGCTGGGCGCCGTGGCCATCATGGCTTGGTCACTCTCCCTGGCCTTTTGCATCTTTTGGCCCATGCGATTCAGGAGCATGTATCGCATCGACGGACCCACCGAGTTCAGCGGCAACGACATGGCCAAACACGGAGAGACGGCCTACCCGCGCGAAGCCTGGGTTGAGATGCAGTACCAGGCAAACTCACGAGGCCAAGAGTCCCCCTCGCTCCCTGCTGTCATAAGCGGTTCCGACGTCAGAGACAAGCTTGGGGGCGCCCGCTACAACGACGCCTTTGAGATGATGCCCGCGACGGGTAGTTTCTTTGCCGGATTCTTGGGCTCATCTGGGGTGTCTAAAAAGGACAAGACAGCGGAGGAAAAAGAGGTTCCTTAGCAACGTTGCGTAGTGAGTGCACTCGTGGTACTTGTACACGTGTGTTTGTTTATATGTGGTCCTGTATAGTCCGGTATCGTAGAAAGCCATGTACCTACGTATGTGCATCAGGACGTACCGTCATGACGTCATGATGCACGACGTCACTGAGGTGTGCAACTGAGCTTATATGAATGGAAAGCTCAAACCATATGTACCATACTAGGAACTATGCCTGTATGTATGCATATGTACTTTGACTGAACTACGTGCGCGATGTGAATGATTCGCCTTCTGACCGGAACAAAGTCAAAGCTATAGGCGTATACCGTCCTCTAATCAACAACATCCATAATCACGCGCCTTCCTCCGTGTCACACTAATGAAACTATAGGGCTAGTTTAAACTAGACCCCTTTTTAGGAAAGTTATATTCTTTTGGTCTTTAGCCACTGAGATTTCACTAAAATCATTTTTTTTTGTTAAGGACCACCTACTATATGGGCACTGTTAACTCAAAGTTCTTTGTGACATACCGTATCTAGTGAGTGTAATGGACACTCCATTTTCGGCACCAACTTTGACTGGTTTGGGCTGCAGAAGTGTTTGACGCATCGGTGAAAATCTAGGAAGCTCCTTTGGAACTGAACTGATATGCACTTTTGCTCGAGGACCATTCATTAATTCACTGCACAGTCTGACTTTTGTATAGTTCATTCTGCTTCAGTTCATAATTTTGATTTGACATATTGTAGAAAAATGAGCGGTGCTTGAGAGTGGTGAGGAGATCCTTCACTTTTCACAGAGTTGTGAATCACTTTTGTACCTCAATCCAGTCTAAAGTTATAGCAGAAAAAGAGGTGTCCCCCACTCTGACTGCTTACAGCATGTTATAAGACATAGAGTTGACAGAGCCGATAGTAAAAGTTTTTTTATTGCTAAAAAAAAATGAGACTTTTACCAGCAAAACCAGTATCTAACGCCAATTTCCTATCCCCAAGAATCTAAGAGTGACATTTTCGAACTTGCCTAGTAAATACAGTCCTGATTGATGCTCCATCCAATGTTTGTACTCATGTACTTCCCAGCTGCAGATGCTCGTCGAAAAAGAATGAATGAAACTGTATTTTCTCCTTGACGCTCTCTGGCATATCTGGTACGACGAAAAAGCGCCAAAAAGGGGTTCAAATCACAGGTGATGCGCTGCGTGCACAGGTAATGGCGCGCGTTTTCTGCCCTGGTTACGCTCCTCTCCCATCAAAGTGTCGCCGCTCCAGAGACCGACGTTTGCCAATACTGTAGGTGCCACTGCTGGCACGTCGCGTGCGTGTGCGCAAAGGCCACCTCGTGCGGACGTGAATTGCTCCATCGCAGCCCTCTAAATGTGCTGTACACACACACACACACACACACACACACACACACACACACACACACACACGTGCATACATACAGTATGTCAAAGTCAGTCGAGGGAGAAGCAGAAGAAAAATCGAACGTCGCACCGACGCTGCCTTAAAACACACCTGCTCGCCTGCAAGTGTGTGCTCAGGTTCGCGAGTGCGAGAGAGCCTTTTTAGCATGCGTACTATATCTTCAGCTGCAACAGTCGTTAGCGAGGACGCACATGAGACAGGACCGCCAAAAAGGGGGAAAGCACACACGCGTTAGGCACTTATTCTCTTGTCGTGCACCATTGGTGGTCAGGTGGGCCCCGCCATGACGGAGAGGGACTCTTGTGAGTCACCCCAAGCCGCTAGAAAGGTGGAAAACGGATAGACGCAGGCTGAAAATCGATGCGGGTCTGCACGCGGACGACCTCATACCAAATACATTCTGACACAAGAAGATCGGTGCAGGAAATATGACCGTCGTAGTTGGCCAGGAAGTGCAGACACAATGTTGCGGATGAAGAAGTACGTGGTGACCCCGGTTCACTCCCCCACCGGTTCTCAAGAGCGACGGAGCAACAACTTGGTAAGATATTGCATCACACGGTTGTGGCACTGCTATACTTGAAGTAGACGCGGTCTGATTGTGGAGAATTGTGAACTAAATACCCGACTGTATGGGCAAATTGAGCTGGGGAGAAGCCTTGACACTCTGTCTCAAGTACTTCTATATATACAACTAGTGTTCTGACCTCGATCCTAATCCTAGATCGTAATTCTACACTACTAAATCACAGGGGTTCTGTAACAACAGAACGAAGACTGGAAGCAAAACTTCTTCCATGGCGTGTCTCGATGCTGCCCTTCATGACCTCCCCCCCTGTTGACACTTTGCCAGTTGTACAACAGCTCCACCCTCGTGAAACCTTTTTTGGTCAATGAACTTTGCGCTCTACTGCGTCTCACTTCCTCATCCATGCTCTCCTCCCCCATGTATTCGCCGACCGGTGGCTGCGACGATTGCCACCTACCTTTTGTCTACGACGACGTACGCATGGCGTGTGGTGTTGACTTGTACGTGCAGGTAGATCTTCGTATTATTCGGAAACGCTTTTCTGCCGACTAGGTCCAGCGCATGCGTGGCCCCCAGGTTCACCCTTGAAATGAGTCTTTACGTTTAAACAGTTTTTTTGTAGTGTGCTCTACAACAGTGCGCACCTGGTGACTGTCCTTGCCAAAGACCTGTGTCGGGTCATGTCGCACCTGGAAAGACCATTCATTGCAAGGCCAGTCAGTGGCTTCCTCGATCGTTGCTTCAGGTGTTCCAGGTACACTCCAATGGCAGTCTTGGAGCAGACAATGGCAGCCGAGCGCAACCAACCATCCACTTTGACAGTCAACTGGGCGAAATCTACCCTCCTTTTCTTTGTGCTTGAGTCAAGAATTTCATATACTCTCCATTGACAAATAATTGACTCTTGCTTTCCTAGCAGCAGAAATCACAGTGTAGCGGACAGGAACACATTTTATGCAGTCCAGCGCAGAGGACTTCATGCAGCGACGCCCTTTACAGGCTGTACGTGAGCTCGTCAGAGTCGGTCACAGCCGTGCACACCCGGTACGTGCACCAAGTAAGACGCGTCTTCTGAGGCTGCATGCGGATTCGTGTTGATAGCGCCTAGTTTTCGTCGAGAAATCGAGACTGCTGGAGCGCAAGCTGCGTACAAAGGGGGCCTCAGCTTGGCTTCTTTTAGTTTCTAGCAACACGTCGACGAAGTAAATCACGAATGCTGTGTCATCAGTCGACAAAAACGGACCGTTGCATGTGGCTGTTGACGGCATGTACGTAAAACATAAGAAGTGCCAGCGCAGTGTAAAAGAGGTTAATTTCGCGGGGAAGCAATGTTAGCCCAAGTCAAGACAGTTGCACTACATGAGTCGTGGGACAACAGGACCATTTTCGAGGCTGTGCCTGCCGTGGTGAGAGTCACAACGAAAGACTGAGTACTCATTCGCACCAGTACACGTATTCAGACCATATTCAGTCATGTACATGCACCGTTGGACTAAAATCTGTAGATGCCTGCCCATTGTTTCATGTGGTGGCAGATTCTTGGGGCAACAGCTGACTTTCTCAACCAGACATTTCGTAATGAAAGGTAACTTGTTTTTCACTTGCAGAAAAATGTGTACGTGAGGACCTTCGGCGTCCAAGTCACAGGTTCTTCTGTAACTTCATGTCCAGGCAGCTGATGCCGGAATGCTTCACAAGTCTGGTTTTTCAATCATCAGATGAACTAATGAGTCAACACCAATCTCAGGGTCTTGCATGCCAAAGTCATTTGCTAATATACCCAAAGCCGCAGATGAGCCTGTAGCTGACTCTAAGTTGCAGAGACTTGTGAGATGTCAACTTGCTGCTCTGCAACCATCACTGTTCAAGATGTCAAATGCATCGTCTACAGATTTTGGTCCAACAGTGTTCTTCCAGCGTATGCAATTTCTATGTTGCAGGTCGTCGAGCCGACGTTGGGCTCTCCGTCGATCTCTACTCTGTCTGCGCACACACTTTCTTCCTCTGATCCTCAGCGTTTGGAGCAGGGACGACCAGAAGACCCTCATCACTCCCTAGACACGAATGAGGATGACCTGCGGTTGACCAGTCTGACATACGAAAACCTTGAATTGAAGGAAACAACCCAAGATGGTTCTGAAAGCATTGGCAAGGACAACGCCTACTATGAAGAAGTGGCGTTCAGGGGAGGAGCGGTTGTCCCCTCCAACACTACAAAAGAAATCATTGAAGTCAACGGAGAGGACGACGTCGGGAACCGCGATGACGACGACGACGACGACTATGAAGAAGTTATTGTGGATAGCTCGAACGATCCTCCGAACTATGCCAACTTGCACCGCCGTTCATCGCCGTCCTCGGAGGGGAGGTCGTCCGGCAGAAATAGCCGAACGTCACTTGCCAGCGATGCCATTGAGAGCGTGTACGGCATGGCCAGGCGGTTCCCCTCCATCCGCATGAACTCGACCGCGTCCCGGAGAAGGAAGAAGATGATCTCTGAACAATTTCCGCGATCAACAGCAAACGAAATCATCCCGCTATCCTTCGTCAGCCTCGAACAGTTGTACGCGAGGCCATCCAGCAAAGGCAGCAAACTGTCATCTGCTGAATCGGACAGGCGGAAGGTAAAGTAGATTCACGACTTGCACTCCAATGCTGGCAGCCCTTAAGGTGTTACTTGTTCTGTAGAAATCCAACACTATTGTACCTGTGGTGACTCCGGCTGCTCCCGTTGACACCGCCGCGCCTGTCGCGGCCGAGAGCGGCAGCTGCGCCGTCCCAGTCACCGCCATCTACGCGAAGAGGCCTTCCATAGCTTCCATAAAAGATTCAGTGAGACAGAAGATCAACTCCTCGCTGCTCAGCTTGAAGCGAGGAGGCCATGGCAGTGAAATCAGCCAGGTCAGAGAGACAGGCAGTGAGGTCGTGGAGGACAAGAAAGATTCTGAAGCACCTCTACTTATGTGCTGCTGCTCCAAACAGTCAAGTGACACTTTGAACCCAGCCAGAAGATGCGCCGAAGAAGACCCTAGGTATGGTATGGAGTTGGTCAGTGTGAAATGTGATCTTTTGAACCTCTCGCTTAGTCACAGTCCTCGGCGCAAGAGGGTCACCACGTCAGTATTATGCGGGATCATTGCTCTCTCAGTCATCGCCTTCATCATTGCTGGCGGGGTCCTCTTCTACCACTACTGTAAGTCGATGAACTTTGGCCTATGCTGGTGCCCGAGGAAGATAGAGCGATTGTTGGTAACGTAGACTGCTTCATGCAAGCGACTCTCGAGCAATATCTGCAGAGCATTGAATTTCGCTGAATTGACGCATGAGAGCATCGAAGACGAAGCAAGTTTGAGTAGACAGCGCAGTCACTTACACTCACTATCTTGTCTCAGTGCTATCAACCAACCTTTTTTTCCTCGTGCCACTGACGTGATGATCAGAGTTTGCTTGCTGTTCTTAGTCTCTGGTGACGTGATCACCGTTCAGGGAGGCAGCAAGAAGATCTGGCCCAGACCCAACGCCAGCACCAACAGCTTCCCCCCGTCCAGCATCTCCATTCCCAATCAGACTGGTTCTCCTGCATTGTCCACCAACTTCCAGTCAGGACACAACTCCCAGGCTGGTGAGATAACGGAAATTGTCCATTGCCAGGACAGAGTCTAGTACAGGAAACTTAAAGCAGTGAACTTTCCAGGTCTCACCCAATGGGGAAGTTGGTCCGACTGGAGCAGCTGCTCCGTAGAGTGCCTCCCCAAAGAGTTACAGGGCCGAAGCAGAGCCTGTCTGGACGCAGAAGGCAACACGTTGAATGATCTCAAACCCTGTGTCCAGCAGGTCAGTCACTATTCATGGTGGAACCACGTATCATCTGTCAGTGACTGTTGTAGGTCGCCTTGACAGAGCAAGTTTTCTGTATCTACCAGCGTCCTTCAAGCATTTACTACGAGGAATGTTGGAGCATAAACGGGACTGCTCTTTGTATTTACTTACGTGACGACCTCTGGCTGTGATTTTTTTGGGTGAATCATCTTTAGACTTTCCAAATCACTTAAATTAACGTCGTGTCAGCTCATCTTGAACACGAGGAAGGCAAGCCACAATGACTTTTAAAAGCGAGATGTCCTATGAGATGCCTCCACTTATGTGTAGGGGAAATTGAGTACGTAAAGAACATGAAAGCTTGGTCAAGGAGACCGTTTAAGCTGGTTCGCAACATTGTCGACCAGGATCGATGAATTTATGTCAGTGGTTTCTGTCAACCAATCAACTCGTGCCACGAACGAGTAGCTGTCACCTTCTATGAATGTCTGAACATGTCCTAAAACTGTGTGTTTTTAACAGTTGAGGATAAGAAAAGGACACCGCGCGTTAAGTGATTGTGGTTTGCCCTATGCACAATATCAACTGACACGACAATAACGGAAGTTGTCTGGAAAGGTCTAAAGATGACTCACCAAAAAATATCACAGCAGGAGATTGTCATATACAGTGAATGCGAAGAGCAGGCTCTTTTATGCTCCAGTGCCTCGCGTACGTGCTGTACATACAGGAAGACCCAGGTGGCGACTTTCATCAAAATGTCTTCTGTCTTCCACATGCATTTACGTACACTTGTGAGAAAGATTACCTCTTTTGTTTATAGCACCACAGCAAGCGACAGAGTTTGCTGCTACGTGCTACAAAGCAAGCCAGCTCTGCTGTGCAGACAGGGCGCACCAGACCTTGTTTGAGTCTTGATGCACGCCATAAAGAACTCTTACAGCACTGCGACTTGCTTAACTTTGTCAAGAACAATATGGGCAGCAGATAGCGGCTCATATCAACTTTCATGAAGTTTTGGGCGAAACTTACTAAATTGTATTCTAATTTAAGGCACTTAAAAGGCACTGTTTAAGGCTGAGCTGGTACCTGAAAGGCTACGTGTGTTACAGCAGCGAGTACAAGCAGACGAAGACATGACAAACAGTTTGAGTGAAAGTAGAGACTTGAAACCTTACTCACTTGATGGAAGTGCAACTTGCAGTGTCGTCAGGAGAAATTTGGCATTGACCCAGACAATGCAGCAATTAGAAAAGTTACTGATATTCACAATAATTTTATAAAGTTGTTGCCAAAACCTAGTCAAGAACTACATTCACTTCCGAATGTCTGATCAATTGATGGGAAATTTAAAAAAAAGTGCATGGACGTGCGAGTAGCGGCACTTTGAATATTCAAACTAAGTATGGCGCACCAAGTGTAGGATGCAGCATATAATGAACGACTATAAAATGGGTCCCTCGACTAATGGGGGAAAAGGCCGAGAAGCAAACGCCCTGTTTTTAATATAAAATTTGACTGTTGGTTGAATGCGAAAGTGACAGTGAGATCAGAATGAGAAGCGGCCCCCAAAAGTTGCCATGATGGGGTCAGTTAATAGTGTTTCTGCTCATGGCTTAACAACTTTACAAGTGTCATCTGAGCAAAAATCGTTGCTTCATTTCCATTCAATGTGCGAAAAATGGCTTCTGAACATCTACATCCTTCAACGTCTGCTGCCATGGTCCTCAGGTCCAGAGTGGCCTCCTTAAGCGTCGTTTACTGAACTTGCCACGAGAGATCTTCATGCTGTTCTTCCTTTTTAAAACTACAGGGTGGTTCGCACATGGAAACTCGGCCTTGCATGTGCAACCCGTCTCCTGAAGCCTTGTCCCTCGTGCGACAGAAGTCCTCTCTGGAGTTCTCCAGCGCCAGCTCAAGTACGGCGTCGTGAAAACCTGTGTGCGTTAGCTTTTGTTTTTTTTTATGCTTGCACTTATCGTTAGATAAAGTCCATTGATGCATTTTCGCTTTTTTGAACTTTTGCACATTTGCTCGCATGGAAAGCATTTTGGTTGCTTTTAGCTGATGTCAATATGCTTAACGGTACGCGTGTCTTAGTCATAAATGCTGTTGGGTGGCTTTGTTGTTTCTACATCACCTCTCCTGCTTTTTCAGTTCGCTATTGTGACTCCTGCACTTCTTCCGAAGTCTGCGTTGCTCTGACTGGTGACTACTTTCCTACTTGCCGGGACGCTGCAGACCCCGAGGATCCCACCGGGTGCGCCGGACTTTGTGCAGTTGACACTCAGGTCTGCCACCGACTCGATAGGGATGCATTCAGGTACGTAAGAATTGCACAGTACAGCCCATATGCTAGCTTTATTTAGCATGTCAAGACAAGTGCGTAGTTACAATGTCGTGCATCATGGAAATCATGCAAGGGAAATTACAACGACGGACAGATATGGAACAATGCGGCGAGAGTGACATTGTATGAGTGGTATTGGCCCTACTGTGAGGTCCACATGAAGTTGTGCATTCAGACAATGAATCTGCGCGGGGATCAGATCCAATTGACTCCAAAACTAACAAATAGAGGGGTCGATTGCTGGTCGAAGCTCATTAATAGTTTGACTAAGCTATCAGTAACTATGGGTGTCAATTCAAAGCTTGGGATTCGACATGGGTCACACTAGACGTAGCGTTGACCAGTAGGGCAACATACTGGAGATGACAGTTTTGAGCAGCAGCCTCAGCCAGCAGGTTGTGGAAATATAAAAACTGAACGGTAAAAGAAGTCAGGCAATCATAGAGTGGTCCTGCACCGAAGCTCAAGAAAGATGTCAAACAGTTCTGTATCTGATACCCTCTTTCTCAATTGCACGTGCTACCGCGAAGATGACGACCTTTGTCTTTTTGGCATAAAACAATGCCTTCACCGCCGATCACGAATGTCATACACCTGACAGATCACCCCTATTTCTCCCACCAATCTTATCAGGCTCTTCAACCAAGAGTATTTGTGACATTCTTACTGTGTCCATCATCACATGGGGAATCAACCACCTGCCAGGTGAAAGATCTGATCAATCCTATTGCACAGAACAGAGACACATTCATCACTAGGAGCCAATGATGGGATTCTGCAAAACAAATCTAACGCTTAACACAAGTCCCCGAAGAAGCCACAACTTTTCTCCACACTTTCTAGTCCACATGAAAACATCAGTTCTTGAGGAGCCAAGTGAGATCTTGTAGTGGCTCTTCCAAAGTCATCAGTGGAATCGATCCTGGTGGCTCAAATTCAGAATGGCAACTGGGACAGTGCCACACAGTACCGATCAAACAGCTGGACCAAAGTGACCACTCTAGCGAAAGAGTCACTCACTACTACAGGAACCGAGTTACACACGAAGAGACCTACAGAACACATTATGCAATCAAACAATACATCTCCACACACCGAATGGAGAGAATCCCATGAGGAAGAAATTGAGCGGCACAACACCAAACACAAAATGGTATCTCCTAACAAGAACTCATCACTCAAACAATGGATCACTACTTTAAGTGGAAAACAGCAATCTCCTCTGGGGCCACTTCCTATAAGGACACCGGAACTCTAATTTCTAAGCATCCCAGGGAAAAATCTCCAGAACCAAGAACATCAGGAGCTTGAGAGCACCAGACTTCATCCTCACCGACTGCACAAGGGATGACTTCCAACACTACACTTGTGGTCGTTCGGGTAAAGGAGAATAAAACAAGTTGCAGAGCTCGGGCGTCCGTAGGCGAATACCTTCGATATCTGTGAGGTGACATTTGCCAGCTCCAGACATATATAAATTGAATGGTAACTGAAAATCGCCATGTAGGAATGGTCCTGCACCTGCACAGAGGCATAAGACAATACGAACTGCACTGCTCACCATACTCCGTTCCCCTACTGTTCTTTCTATAGTGAAGATGACGACATCTCCCCTAACTGCACCAATCATGCCTTCTCCACAGACAACCTATGTAGTCCAACTCACGGGTCTATCCTTTTTCCCGAACCAACTGCATCGGACTCTGCAACCAAGAGTATTTGTGATATTCTTGCAGTTGCAATCCTCTCCTCAGGAGTCGACGATTTGGGAAATGATGACATCCTTAAAGGGATAGCGAGAGGTGGACACATACACTACCAAGAATCAATGACAGTGTTCTGCACACAGATTGCCAGACTGAGGATCATCGAAGAAGCCTCAAGCAAACTTCTCCTACACATCGAAAACATCAACGCTTGACAAGCAAAAAAGAGATCTTGTAGTGGCAGCTCTCTCAAACTTATTGGCGTCGCCAGTACAAACTCAGACACCGCGTGTGGTTCCTCCAAATCACTAGGGCTGACGGCATTGACTGCAAGCTCACTTGTACTTTCATGGTTATTACACATTTCCCTTGTGTTTTATAAAGCCGGGGTTCCAACTCAACTCGTCAGCTCCACGAAGTCTGGTTAAAAACTTATACAATAGGCAGAGATACATTACATTGCACTATTATCCATGCAGTGGCAACTGGAAGTAGACCACTTCAAATGTCCCGCACAAGAACCAATCGGAAGGATGGATTTCAAACCAATGGGAAGTGCCCTATTTAGTGTGGGCAGCAATGGCCGTAATTCTGCCTAATGCGCAACATGCGTGAGCTTACAGCTCTGAACAATGGCCAACATTGGTCGGTCCATGCATGTTAGTTGAACTGTGGCGGAAGTTTGGCTATTGTGGAATGGTACTGCACCGACACTGATGCACACACCATCGCCGATTGTTAGGTACACCACATCTTTTCAATCAACTGATGATGATGACATCTGCACCAACGATGCCTTCTCCACCAACAACCAAAGTAGTCCAACGTCTTTTTGTTTTCCTAACTTGAGGGAATACTTGTTATTCCAAACGCAAAAACAGGAAATCCAAATCAATTCTGATTACAAAGTCTTTGGAATCAAGACGTTGCTATATGTGAAGAACCAATCATTACTCCTTCTAATGTTAATGATAGGCAAATGCTAAGGGGTGCTGATATTAAAGTCTCAGTTAAGAATGGCCCATGTGAAATACTCAAATGGATCTTCTTCTTTTGCAACGAACCATTCGCCCTCCAAATGGATAGCAAAAGAAGACAGAAATGCAATACAAGAGCACACTGTTCAGCACTCGTTCAACACTCAGATAGACAACACCTGGGGAACTAATTCAGACATCTCAAGGAAGACATCCCAAAGTGCCACGACTGCTAACGAGTTGTGACATCTACAGTTACTATAGCCGGATCCGAAATGTCACAACCGAAGAGGTTATTGAATCATGATATCAGTTTATGGGAGAAACGAATCATTACGCTAACAGATTGCCATGATTGAAGACTTCTTAGTAGAGGGGGCTGATATCAAAGTCATTGAGGAACTCACCAGACGAAGTACCGTATTCTGCAAAAGGAAGCCGCCCTTAAACAGTAGCTGCACCTTTCAACCCCCTTCTTTTAATACAAGCCGCCCTTGAATTAAAGCCGAGGCTACTAAATAAGTAATGAATATACTGAGAGTACCGTGAAAAACCCAGACTAATTTAGTACAGTGTCGCGTTGGCCTCTGCATTTTGTCTCCGCAGAAGTGTCTAAAAAAAGTTACAGGTGTTTTCAATGTGAAGGTACGTGAAATAGAGGCCACCCTCGAGTTAAAGCTCCCCTTGAATAGAAGTCGCATCTAAAAGTCACAAATTTAATTCAAGCTGCGGCTCGTACTTGCAGAAGTACTCAAATGGATACCCTTCTTCATAACCACTAGTTATGCCCTCACCAAATGAATAGCAAAAGAAGATCCAAATGCGCTAGACGAGCAAAGCCCTCAGGGCACGTTCAACAGGCACATCGACAACACCTGGGGAACAAACGTAACAAACACAGACACCCAAAAGCATCTCGACTACTCACAAGCTACGACATCTACAGCTACTTCTGTCACACAGTAAATGTCAGCCCCAAGGACGATACAACTCTCTGATGTAGTTGGCAAACTGCCGATATGGAAAATGGAAGAACAAAATAAAGAATATACAATGCTCTTCTTACTATGCTCCAAATGAACATTACCCAAAACTATAAAGTCTTTGGAGATCCACCTTACTCAAACTACTCAGGTCACATGCAGCAACCTCGATAATACCGCCATCTTCTTCTTTCCCACTGGCATACACGACTGTAGCACCAAAGAAGTAAATTTCGGCCCAAATGATTACTACACCGATCGTTGATGGAGACCGCAATCACCTCTACCATGACACTGAAAACGATGCGAAGAACCACAACCACTCTTGTGACTTCATTGGCCCTATCTCTGGTGATGGTATTGTACATGACTCATTCTTCTTCTTGGATGAGGTCGGCACATCTGGCAACACTGTTTAATTGCCCAACCTTTGTCAGCTTATCAATCAAACATCTTTTTTACTAAAAAGATACTTCCACAACTCACCGTCTGTACTGTAGACACGAGGCAATGGGATTCCAGAACCTCACAGTCATCCACACAAACAGAAGACGCCATTTTGCTCATCAAGTCAACCAGAGCATATTCATTTTCTGAGAACCCATAGTGGACTCATATGCTGAAAAATCACCAAGAGACGACGCAGCCAAATACTTCTTCAGCTATAACACATTCACAGTGTACGAACTTACACCAAACCACGATCCTCAATCCAATCCACTTCATTGTGTCTGGTTTCCCCAATTAACAAGAGCAGGCGGAACAGACGACAAATTAGAATGTACTTCAATCATCACCACTCATCTCCATGTCCATCGATATATATCGATGTACCCAACTTATATGCAACCGATTCCTCCACATGAAGGACAACTCAAAACTCATCACACGACAAGCAGTTAAAATATATATCATATCACTATCCATTAGGCTAGTTCGAAAATTTCAACTTTCGGATTTTCATGGTGGAAAATGGGCGCTAGACACGGTTTAACGACAGTTCGACACAATCCTTACCGACACAGCCTCTACTGACACAACCATTATCGACACAATCTATACTGACACAGCCGTTACTGACCTAACCTTTATTGACACAACCTATCTTCTCCCAGTATACAGTCCTTGACAGAACAGCACACCAGAGAGGCTGGAAAGTTGGCTTTTTCAGGGAGGAAATGTTGATGACATTGACTGAAATTTTCATGGGACAATCCCAGCCCCTTGGTCCGTCATTTCCTGGGCCAAGGGGCTGAGGATGACCTGGACTGCAAGGATCTGAACTGCCTTCTCTGACTACTGACCGTAAAAACTACATGCTGTTACCAACTACATACATGCTGGCAAATAAAGTGCAGAAGATTTGATCTGATGGCATGCAGTTTCATATCCAGTTGTTTCATATCCATCAGGGATTGTGTCAGTAAGGGACTTGTCAGTAAGGTGGTGTCGGTGAACACTCTGTGCCACAATGTACTGAGTCAGTAACGATTGTGTCGATAAAGGTTGTGTCAGTAAAGACTGTGTCGGTAAGGATTGTGTCTAACTGTCGTGACACGCTAGACACTGGCGTAGTTGGTACAAGACTCATTTTTTTTTAAAAAAAATTGATTTACTATCTGCACTTTTAATTTGAAGTTTTACTGCTTATGTTTTGACAGTACATAGCCAACTCCAAAAAATGCTATGTTACAAAAGTGTCTCTGGTTGAGCTGAATTTTTTTGCTAATACTAGACATTCCACACTACGACCTCCTAAAATGTCAGATCAATCAGGGACACTTTTATAATATAGCACATTTAGAGTTACTCATTCAGACAGCTCTATGTACCCGGCTACTGTAGTAAACTTCAAATTAAAAGTGCAGATAGTAACTGATCTTTTAGAAAAAACTTTTTTAATAAATCCTCTTGATTTGACCCTATGCCAAAAACCCAGGATGGAAAAATATGAATTTCCCGAAAAAGTACCATTTCGAACTAGCCTACTATCCATGCAGTGGAAACTGGTAAAAAGTCTCCCTTCCAGCCAATGAGGAGGTAACTAGGGACTCCAATTTCCCGGCCATTTTGAGACCGTGAGGGGAATTGGGAAATAACTAGGTCAAGTAGACGTGGTTGGGAAGGTTGTTAGAATGTGTTTACAATTACTCGCACTGTGCGAAGTGGACAAACATACCAACACTTGTCATGATGCATAAGACACAGTACTTATATTTTACCTGACGCTGCACGTCTCTTATGAGACCTCTCACATTAGATTAACGCCAAGTTTCCTCACTAGTAATTCCGTATAAAGCGGTAATGGCGGGGTACATTTCTACTTCCCACAGGACCTTGGCCAGCTTGTCCGCGGTGGCTTCTCGGTCATACATTTGAAGCCATCTATTGACAAGGGGGATATAAAAATGGCTCCACTAACAAAAGGATGACCTTTCGATACTTACTGACACAACATAAACTTCACTTTCTCCCTGAGTGTCTGGTGGTCGTGCTCTATCCTGCTCAGCTGGGCCTCGTTCATCTTGAGCGCCTTGCCCAAGTTTTCCCACTCCTCACCCACGTGATCGCTCACGATCAGCAGGTCGTCTTCGGACAGTTCTCGCCTAAATTGAAGAGTGACGAGAGTTTGGTCTGGAGTCAGCCGCACCCAACTTACCTGGATGTTGCGCATTTCTTGGCATGATCCTTCTCGCTATCGGTCGGCTGACGGCGGGGCTTCTCTGTGGACACGGGCGCGGCTACCAAGCTCTGCATCATTTGTGGTCCTATATGGAGGGGTCCCTGTCAAGCATAATGTCTCTTATAGATCGCAATGAGAAGCTCCAGCGGATGGATGTCGATTCCCCTTGACAAGAACAATTGGATCGCCCGCGACCTGACACTTACGTCCACCCTTCCGACTATGATGATGTTGGAGACTGTGCGGCTGCCACCCCTGCCGCCACCGAAGTCCATGTCGCTGTCGTCTGTCTCTGGAGAGGACCTGAGGTCCTCTTGTGGCACTGTAGGGTTCTGCGCGGACCTTATGAAGGCTTGTAGTGCTTCATCGGTCAGGCAAATATTGAGCAGTGAGTCCAAATCTGACACTCGCATTGGACGTGTTCTATACTACACGTACATGCGCGCACATCCAATGTTCCAGATGCCTACGCTAGCCACTAGTGCTTTTCACATTACACGCTACCTTTTCTACAGAGCCAGTTGAGAATAAACTTTTGATGTGAACTCAAGGTCTGCTAATCAGTAACAGAATATGAGGTTTTGCGTCCTCCTCCTCCTCTTGGTCACTTGAAGAATTCCTAAGAAATGTTTTTCGCGTGGTGCAGCCAGAGGACAACTTGTTCAGCTCTCTGGGGATGTCTTCGAGCTGCCTTTTTCCGAGTTCGAGCCAACTCTAGTAGAGAGATGTGAGTTGGCTCTAACCAACAGGTGGGAGACATCCTTACATCGTTAAGCTTCGATAACGATGCTGCTGCTGGTGGTACCTGTTCTCCCCTTTACGTCACAATGTTACGTCACAATGATGAGTCAACTTGAGCAATTTTTTTACCTACCACTGGCGATGTTGTCCACGGTGAAGCTAGGGATGACCTCGAGCTGCCATTTTGCAAGTTCCAGTCGACTCAAGTAAAGCCACTTTTGTCTCGTCTCGAGGCCACTTTTGTCTTCTCGAGATTTGTTTGTCTCGTGAGACAACTGTGGAAAACATCATTGAAGACCCACTTGTTGTGTTACCATCCCATTCAAAATGCCATCCATTTTCGCCCACTCCCAAATTGTGCGCAAAAGAAAAGAGGCGGGAAATTTAAACAAACGCTTTTATTTTTAGGTGTCGCAACGCCTGTCCCACGGGCTACTTCACTTGTCGCTTCGAAGACCTGTGCTTGGAGTGGACCAAAGTTTGCGACGGCAACTCCGACTGCGCCTCGGGAGCGGACGAGGTCGGCTGCGACGGCACCAAGGCGGGAGCCCTGCACAGATCGTCCGTCAGAGAGAGCAGGCGATCGACGGAAGACCGTGAGTCCGTACTTGAATGCTAAGTTTCACCGCTCCACAGCTAACGCGATCTGTCTCTGAACAGCCGTCCAGTGTGAGGGAGGCCAACTTATGTGCGATGACGGACGGACTTGTCTCAGGGCGGAACTGTTTTGCAACGGCCACTACGATTGTCCCGACAGCTCTGACGAGGTTCAAGGCTGCATCTGATACCTCTGCGAACGCTTGACAGTATTTTGAACACATACTGTGCCATAGTGACTGCAATACAACCGTCGTATTGTACCCAAATTCAGATGAGGCGTAGGACCGATTATGGCATGCAAACTCTGCTCCACTGTTGGCCAACGTTCTGTAGTATGTATACTATCGTACGATGCGGCCTACGTAGCCGGCCAAAAGTAGAAATGGAAGTATTCCGTTCAATCTGTTGACTACATTCCCAGAATTTATGGCTCTAGGGCGGCCCAGTCTTCAATCCCTTGATGCACCTGGTCGTGCCGACTCAAGTAGCCCTGGCTAAAGCATGGATGCTACAGCAGCTCAGCCACACATGAAGGATGTCACCCTGCTTGTTCATCCATATGTTATTCGATTGAGATGTTGCTGAGTGAACAGCAACAAGTTCTCGCCAGAGACACCTAAAGATACCAAATGACTCATGGTTGCCAGTCATGCCAAGAATTGGCATGACTGGCAACCATGATGAACTGGTGATTCTGCACCAGTGATACTGGAGGGGGACTTTCGGTCCACGTTGCACGGTTGTGAAGAGGCTTTGGAGACTTACAATAAGTGCTGCGATTGATATGGAAAAATGCTTCGTTGTTTGCTTCTTTAGGCGTCAACTTGGTCTGACTTCTGCATCGATTCCTAGTCTGAGCTTGCAATTTCATGTGGAACCCCCTCAGCATAAACCACATACAGTACAGTGTGTGCTGTGGAACTCGGATGGGGAAGAATCTTAGTTAAGCCGGACATTTTCTATGAAACGTTTCCACTGCTCGACTCTTTTCCCCTGCTCGAATAAGTGGGAAACTTACTCAAGTGGGACAATTCCCTGATTCCTGACTAGTCCCACTTGGCCTAGCACTACGATGTCGACGACCAGCGGTACAAATATGTTCGTTCACACCGAACCTCTGATATATGCAGTACGTTGTGTACCCCTTGCAGTTGCAGCCGCTGACTTCTCTCCTACGCATCAGAAACACAACCCAAAAGTGGATGGGGCGAGAGACACAGAGCGATTGTGGTTGGCCAGGCTGCAGTTAATTTATCCCATTGTCGCCCTGAAGTGGCTGCAGAATTCTGCCTCACGACTAATTTCTCTTGCCAGTCCCCAAAAGTCGACCCAAACCCTGCTTTTTGGGGCTGGTCGCATGCGCCTGCGCGCGCATCTGCTTCCCCGTGTGTGTGTGAGTGTGGGTGCGCGCGCGCGCGTATGTGTGTGTGTCCTGACACAGCACCCAAAAGCAAATGCTGATTTGATCTGGCCATAAATAACAAGCCGTGACGTCTGAATAAAAGGCAAATTGAATCACACAGGGAAGAGGGAATGAAATGTGCATGAAGGCCATGTTCGTTGGAGTGGATCAATCGACAGATTTGATCGATAAAGAAAAGCGCGCCTTTCACAGCCTTTTTGACGATTATAATATCATAACCATTTGGTGGTGCTTCCTTGGCACTCGGAGGGTAGGATTTTCATATGACCTGTTTTTACCATGCTCAGGCGGATGCTTCTCCAGGGCACTAAACATCCAGAGGGGAGAGAAGAATGTGAGCCTTTGCTCTCATTTGTATGGCATCGCTGGAACAAATCGATTATGCCCGCAACTACTGAACGTAAGCACCCATCAGACCAAGGTCCTTTGTCGACGCTTCACAGATGCCAAGCGCTATCGCGCATGAACTGTTCGTACAATCTCCAGCGCCTTTGACTCCACTGCATGTCGTACATGAGCGCGTGCATTGGCCGCTCTAATTGTGCGGCTACTTTGTGGCCGCAATGTCCCTCACGCGCTAGGGATGGGTTCGAGTCGAGTTCAGATGTGTCAGCTCGACTCAGTCCTGGCTCGAAGTGGAAAACTTCAAAATGTGCAGGAGTCAGCGCCAACTTCGCAAAAAAAAAGACCACCTCGAGTCGAGCCGAGCTGAAGCCCCCCCCAAAAAAATTTCGGGTTGGAAGCCCACCCCTACCGTGTGCTGTTGTGACCCCGCACCCCACCCCAAGTGACATGTGCATGTCTGTGGCATGAGCTGCATGTCCATGTTGTGCTGTGGTGCACATGTGGACAAGGACGACACTTCGCGAATTAGTCAATCGATCTCTTTCCACTCTCTGTCCTGACTCAAAGCTGCTGGAGCATCCATTCTCCAGGCTGCTGGTGTGGATGAACAAAAGCGTCCCCGGCGTCCCTTTGAGTGAGTAAGTGGATTCCAGCGACTTTTACGACCCGGCAGGGGCGATTCACTCAATGAAATTTCTCGGACACCTGGCGGCGGCGGCTGCCAACACGGTGAATGCACGCTCCTCCTGAACAACATAAGTGGGAAGATGACAAAGTCAAGGGTCTTTGTTGTCATGGGTGGACGGAGGGAGGAAGAAGAACAGATCCTGGGCCGGGCCGGTAGCCAGACCCGGGGGGAGGAGGCTGCTGGCGGCGTCTCAAACGAATGGGTACTTTTGCACCAACGAAATCGTCGAGAGAGTAACGACATGAGGCGCATTGTGCAGTGGAGAAGAAAAGATCCCTGACGATGTCTTCTGCTCTTTCTACGTCCGAGCAGTGAAAAACGGTCCTTCTGCACTGTGTCCGCAAACACATGCTCTTTTCTCCTTTCTTGACTGGGGGGGGAGTCTGTGAGGTTAATTTCCCTGGCGAGGACGCCTCTTTGTCCGACAGAGAGCAAATAGTCGTCGTCATCGTCGTGCTGGTGGTGGCATGCTAATGTCGTCGTCGCCCATATGTCACGCTGGTCCAGATTGACCGGGATTTGCGCTGGTCCCGTTGTCCCTGACTACAGGAATGTGCCCCTAGAGACAATTAAAAGCGTGGACGGGCCGCATATTGGGCGCTAGATTGGGAGCAGAAAAAGCCAACCTCCCATGAAATCGGTGCACGTGCCAGCTTATCAACTGTTCACTATCTGTGCGTCCAATATGTAGTGGGGTGACTTAAAAGTTCTTGTCTCGCTTATGCTGTAAGAAATTGTCCTCCTCCCAACTGTTCAAATTTGTTAATCATGGCCTACAATGAATGAAGGGACTTTTATTGAAGTCGTTCATTCATTAAAGTAATGAAATCAGGTTCGAGCAAAGTGGGGGAACTCGTCTTGTCTGCCAGATTGATGACAGGAGAAACCGCCAAATGTTATGCAGAAACCGCCGAACACTTGAAAATACCAAATGAAGTAAACCTGGAGCGCTGTCTGTGTCTGACGACGTCTGGAAATCTGGCGGGCAAATAAGGCATCTGGCAGTACTGCTCTTATGTCTTAGGCCTCCACCCGCCCAAGTTTGGAATTTGATTTTGAAGGCATTCTTTGCATTCTGTCCTTTCATGTTACTTGGAACAGTACCAGACGACACTTCTGCATGTCAGAGACAGGGTGCCGGAAATAGTACATGTCCGCACACTTGCGAATCGGTGAGGAAGTGTGCTAAATTATGCACCGAGAATAACAAAGGCGAGCATCTTGCAGAATGTGACACCGTCGTGGGTGCCAACAAATGTCCTCCCATTAGTTAGCGCGCCAGTCCAAAGGAAGCACGATCCATTCAGCAGAGGAGATTTCTTTGCAGATGGGCGTACTTCTCGACAGCATTAATGAGACACCCTGTACGTGCGTGCCCTTCGGGTATCGTTTACCTCCAATATCAAGGTCGATCGTTTTCTCGCTCGTACGTACGTGTACAAAAAGAATTTGACGTCTCACTCATTGAGAAAGCTTTGGGTACTTTGCTGCATAGAGCAGTGCATTGGCAGAAGTCAAGGGGTAGATGTAATATTTCGTGCTTTACAAGCCTTGTAAAATACTTTATGCATGCATGCATGTACGTGAGTAAACTTTTAAAAATGGATAAAATGTTACATTTTATACTGGCGACGTCTACATGAAATGGTATTTTCAGTCCGCACTGCACGGCTTTGCATGTTTTTTTTTAAGCGCTGCCATTGATAGTCAGCAATCTTCTCGGTCCAACTTCTGCAAGTGCAATTTGACTTGGATCCCCCCAGTATGTAGGAGTGGAGACTGACTCTCTCAGAGCTTGTGCCTTTAGCAGTTTACGTTATTTACTTCACTTTTTGACAAATTTGCACGTGACACAGGAAAAAAAATCACTGCACATCTCTTCACTTCTGCACGGCAACGAGCGTCGGTACAGAAGAGTACTCGTGCTTCAGTGAGACATGCGAATATTTCTTGCCATCAGCGAGGTGGATTTCGCTCTCGCAAGGATGGAGGAGACGTGGTTGAGCTTCTTCTTCTCCTGGCCCGGGGTTCCGCCATTCCAACGCCGGTTCGACTACGAGAGCACGATCGCGCCCTCCCCCCCCCCGCCCCTCAGCAATGAGAATACAGGAGACGACTCACAGGAAAGACTGATCTAAGAGCCTTTCACGCGCACGCGGCGGCGGCGGCGCAGTCAGTGGTGAAAAGCGAGCCTGAGCAAGCACACGTTTGCGGTACCGACGTCCAGACCTGTGCCAGTGAAGCTTAAGCCCCCTGACTGTGAATTTTTTGGACCCTCCTTGCAGGATATTTAAGGCTGAGGTCGACCAAAAAGGGTGTTTGTTGCATGACTGCTATCAGTTCGTGCCAGGAGGAATTATTGTCTCCCATCTTTTTTTGTGAGTGCTTTTCTGGGACGATCAGCCTTGGCCTTTTTTTGCTAAGGTGACCGGACACGAGCTGTCAATATGGCAGATTGAATAAGGTAAGAAAGCTGAGTCGTATAAGGCCCCTCTTTTCAAGTCTTTGATACAGTTCCATCTCCGCTATTGTGCGCGTGTCACGTCATATCATCATTTCAGTGTTCTCCTTGGCTTTCCACACGTTTACCGCCTCCCCGAGTTTGAACCGTGCTGTTGTACCAGTACAGGCTGCAGTCATCCAAGTGCCCCAGAGCGTGGGCGCAGTAAAGGCCGAATGCGAAAATGCGGCCTATTTGCCCCGCCTGGTGCTCCACACATTGGCCGCGTCATTTATGAGCCGCATATGTCTTCATCTGGAGAAACTGCCCATTGCTCGGCATAATATGCGTGCGTACGACCCTTCTAAGGAAACTGACACCAATTACAAAGCCTGCAATTTGTCTTCACGTCCCATTTTCTCCCTCCCCAAGAAGTGTCTCTGGACCGGGCTATTCTTTGCAGGTTCCGGTGCTGACTCCACCAGACTGGGGCAAGGGGCAGTACTGGGAGAGGGGCCACCCGGTCACGCTGACCCGGCAATTAATCATGTCACCCGCACGCGCCCACGTGGTGCAACGCGACCACAGCAGGTGCTGCTCCAAGACTTGCTTCTTGTCTTGTCTGGTGGAGTCGGCGTGTCCACATTGTGCTCGAGTAGCACCTCGCAATGCGTAGCAATTTCTCCATTCACGATATCGGCGATCACTAATTACACCCCCGCACGCACTTACCTAAGCACACACAGTAAATCGATTGGCAACTCTGACAGCAAAGTCTTCTGCACCCTCGTTCAAGGCTGAAGTTCGTGCTTCTGTTCGACATGAACTTTTTTTTCTTCAATCTTAAGACCGCAAAAAAATCCCAGACGCTTATGAAGGGGAAAAACAGGTGGAATTAGTAATAAAAGGACGCAGGGAGCTTTAAAAAAATTCATAAACTCTGCTCAAGAAAGTTGTTACATTGTCAGACTCGATATTCGATTTTCTCACATTTGACTTTGGAGGCATTTTCCGGCGGATTGAAGCTTCTCCACTGAATGAAAATAACTCAATTTTGGAAAGCTGGCCCGAAAAAGATATTCGACTTAGGGCAAAAGCGCACTTTGCGCGGCGAGCTTAGGTGCAACATTGCTCCTAAGCCAATGTAACGTAACCAGACATAAATCAGGTAACTAACCAGATGACTAGTTTAAGTGTGAGCATTAATATTTTACTCCCAGCTGAAAATGTGTCGATGTCGTGGCCATCGTCTTCTACGGCTTTATCCCACCTCGCCAATTTTTTACTAGCACTATTGTACATTACTGGAGCTTCAATTGAAAAATACAATATGGTCACCACCGTGTACAAGTCAAAGAACCTTGACTGCCTTGGTGGCAAGTTCATCTCTGCGAAATGTTGGCAGCGGTGCCGTGGTGAGCTACGACAACACCATGAGGAAGACCACCAACGAGGGCCTCGAGAAGCACTCCTTCTGCCTCTCTGGTGCCACCAAAAGCCCAGAGGATGTCTCAGGCCAAAGTGCTTGTCTGCTAGGTGAAGGCTGGCACGGCGTCCGATATCCTGAAGAGAAGTTATTGTATACAATACTTAGAATGACAGCGGCATTGGCAAGAATAGCGAGTCAGCTCACTGTACAGTTATTAGAATAAAGAAGGCTCACCATGACCATGGTCACGTCACGGTCTCCGAGAAGTCTTCCTTCCTGTACGTCCCACCCGGGTGCCAAAGTCGGCATCGCTGAGAACGTCAAGTCCATTCTGCTGGAAGACTTGCTACCCTCGGCCAGGGAACACTTTGCCAACAAGATTTAGATCTTCCAGCAGAATGGTGCACCATCCCACACATACATCAAAGAGACCCAGAAGTGATGCAGGGATAACTTGCCCAAGTTCCGGACAACATCAGGGTTGGCGGCCTCTCTCATCCCTTGATTTGTGTCTGTTGAACTTGTCCCTGTGGTCCATCCTGAGGTCCAAGGCCTGCTCAAAGCCATGTTCCCACATTGAGTCCTCCAAGGCCACCTCCATGAAGTTGTGGGACACCTCGACAGTTTGCATGCTGAATGTCAGACACTTTCTGGCCGTCTTAGGCCACGGGACATTTTGAATTATTATAGTGCAAACAAACTCATTAACTTTCCCAAAATAGCAGAGTTTAAGTGGGTAGCAGCTCACTCGGTGAACTACAGTGTACTCTTGATGTAATTTTTGCTAAAAATCCCACACTTCATGAAAAGCATTCGAATCTCTTTTCCAACGGCATAAAGTGAAAATGTGCTACTCAGTTTCTCTGCTAATAATAATCTTTTGCTTTTTATCGTAATCTCTGGCAAACGATACCGTTGTCAAGTACAAAAAAGGATAAGAGGACAAAAAAAGGACTTCTTGCATGACTAACTTTAATTCCAGCCTAATTGTCCACGTTAAAGCACGAGACGCTAATAGGAAGGGAAAAAAAGGATTTATAAGAGCAGACGCTTACTTTGCACTTACAAATTATTCTGTTCCCTTCACCCAAAGTAGTTCTGACGACTTTGCCTAAAAACGCTTCCTGTAACCAGGACGCCTCGAACTTTTACCTTTGTCAGGGCGAATCTATGAAAAGTTTTTGCGTTTTTCTTCGTCATAAAACATCCATCATTAGGTGGTCTTGGCGGATATTGCTGAGCAGGCAGTCGTCAGTCAAGCGAAAGACGCGCGCAGCCTCGGACGCGTGGACAAATGGTCGTGGTCCCCTCCTCGGCCTTGGTCACGTCGCCCTTGGGGTCGACACTCGTACAGTGAGCGCGTAAGTGGACATTTACGAGTGTGAGTGCACACGGACAACATAAATCTTGCATCCAATAGCCCTACTACAATTTTTGCCTTTGGTCTCCTCCGCGCGTAACTTTCTGACAGGGACTCACGGAGTTAAGAGCCATAGGGAATGCGCGGCGCGTAAACAAGTGGAACGAATCCTGGACTTTGGGATTTGAGATTTACCAATCCAGGGATTCCGATTCGGATCCCTCAAACTTTTTGGCCAAATCCTCAGGTGAAAGATTTTTTTCTTTTCAAATTACAGGACCAAAGCTTTATCTAACAATTGTATGGGGGGGGGGGGGTTAAATGGTATGGAAGACATCTGATATTTCATACCATGGGCCTTTTCACTCCTCAGTGGAAACACTGTGGTATGGCAACGTACCCAAAGTGATTCGAATTGTCCCGTTCTGCCAAAAATGTGCCCCAATCTCTAAATTCGAATCCAAATATTTGTGTCACCCCTAGAAAAGATGGGCCAGTTCCAGCAGGAATGCAGAAAACAAGTTAGCTTGGACTCCCTTCGAGTGGATGGCCCCTGAGGAAGAAGAAACTTCTAACAGTGACATATCTAGTGGAGCAGCGATGTGATCTGCTGCGTGCTCCATGCACAACTTAAAGCCAAATGTGTGCATTCTTCCAGCTGACCCCCTCAACCCGCACACGCACACTTAATTCCACTTTAAAGTTTTCGTCTATCCATGGCTGCTCGTAAACAGCCACATACGCTGTGCCACAGACTATAGTCTAGAGTACTTCATGCATAGAGCAATTCCGCCGGACTGAACGACCAGTATGTGACCAGAGCCATTTGGTCGGTATAAGCGGCTGGGCGCTATATCCGACTTCTTTTCTCAGACATCGAGGAGTATCAAAAGGACTGGACACTTGCGTAAGAGTTTTGTCAATCTTCAGACTCGCAACTGTAACATTCTCTAAGGGTGAGACACAACGTTTTAGACTGGAAATTTGCAGTCCTTGTTTCAACGGGACGCTTTGTCCGGCTTCTGCGGTGTTAAATCCCAAGTGACCATATCACAATGAAGCAGTTTCTTATTCGGAATCAAGCCAAAGTGGGGGCTACAAGCGGCTGGTCGCTATATCCGTGGACACCCTGTCCAGCGCCCACTATTCTTGCTTGATATTTGGTGCTGATGCTCTCGTCCAGAACAGTACATACCGTCATGCACCATTCATATTGACCTACAAAAGGCTCAATACCTAATGGGACGTACGTACGCATGTTTCCGATAGCGGTGTTTCCACTTCCATGCAGCCCTCCGGTGTGTACACACACACACTGTGCGCTCCGGACGGACGGACGGACGGACGGACGCGTCGTTATAGCCGATATATACATGAACAGCATGTTTCGAAAGTCTGGTGCTAGTTGTTAAGGTCAGTTTCCGGCTTATTATAGCACTCAAACAACTGACTCTGGTACCATTCGACTCCTGATCTGATATCAACAAAAACACCCCAGCAGTTATCACAGTAGTCAAGTCAGAAAAATATGTAGTGCACTTCTTGCCTACACAAAAAAGTACTTTAAGGTACTGGTGAACTTTTTAAAACTACACTCAAATTTAATCTTGAGCTACATTCTATGTCGCTGTCTTACTTGAAGCTTCATTTTGTTAAAATTCTGTTTTCTTTACCCACTACGAGGCACAAAAATGGCATCTTCAGGTGCATATTTGAACAGTGTTCATAGAACAGTGACGTCACTTTTTTGAGCGCGCTCCCACAAACGTGTGTACATGTGAGCCACTCATTCTAATAAAGTCTTAAAAACATAAGCCAGGCGTCAAGTGGTACCAAAATCGCTTTTGCAAGTGCTGCGATAAGCGAAAAACTGACCTTTAAGACTAGTTCGCGGCTTTTGAAACACACTGCCTAAACATACACACTTACATATACATAAACATATGGTCTGAAGGTACAGTCGTAAAACGAATTTGGTGCTTCTATGTACGGGGTGCCGCCGTTGATTTCAGAATGCGTTTCAACGAGCAGAAACGACGTCAAAAATAAATCTGATGTATAAGGAAAGGGTTTTTTTTTTTGCTCGAGGTAGTGAGATACATGAGCATGAGTTTGCTCTGCTTCTTTGATGCAATTTTTTTCCACGTCACGGAGGGCGAGTGCCAGAGTCATTGCTCACCTAATCCAAGTGGGAAATATACCCGAGGATATCTCCCAGGGAATGACCATGTCACTCACGAAGGTCTACCATGTCAAGTAGATGTAGAAGTGTCCAGACATGTCATGGACGAAGGTAGGGAGAGAGCAGGCGCATGAGCAGGCGCATGCTGGCCTTGGGTGGAACTCGAGATCTCCTGGAACCCCCCCTCCCCTTGCCCCATGTGCAACAAGAGCACCCGGTCCACGAGAAGAGCCTCAGGGGGACGATAAACAAGAGCAAAACTAAAACAAACACGGTGCTCCTGAACCAGACCTTGATGGTGTTCTTGAGTCGTCATGCTTGCAAGTTCACTGGGAGCACCCTGTAGCTGTCCCAGTACGGCGCAAAACGAGCCATCCTCAGTTTTGTTTGCGGCCTTGTCTGCTCACCAGAGTGGGAAGAAAAGTAGGAGAATGAGGAGAAAGGAAAGAAGATTGGAAGGAAAAGAAGAAAAAGGAAAGAAAGGTGGTCCAAAACTCCTTTGACCTACGTGAGTCGAATGCCAGAAAATTCTTACCAGGCAATGAAATTTCCCTCTCGATGCTTTATACTGGAAATGCGGGCGTGCACTTATCTAAATGTCCATTCTGGGTGTGTCTGCGTGGCGATTGGGACTGCATGTCACAGTTTGTTCTGTGCGGAAGCCCATAATGAGACGTTGGACTTTATATGCAGAGAGACTTTTGATTTATACGTACTGCCGAGTTGGGGAAAACAAGGGGGCAGCCGAGCGTTTACATAAGTTATAGTCCTGAACGTGCATATAAGCTGCGTCCGTGTGTACTCGCACGTGCTCGCCGCCACCGACTGCGTCTTGAACGTCCACGTCGAGAAGAAATGTGAAATATGTCCTCTCACCTCTTCCATTATAGGGGAAAAGAAGAGGGAGGACTTTCTCCGGGAATAAATGCGACTTTTGGCCACGAAAGCAGCTGCAGAAAAAAAGCAATTACTCTGCTAGTAACAACTTAGACGCACACACAGAGTCAGAAGAGCTCCTGGCTCTTCTTCCCAATGCAACCGGCATCATGTACCGAACACGCTTGAGTGCGGAGCAAAATGCTGCAGTTACCGAGGACTGGTGAGGTAGAGCAAATTTCATTCCGGGACCACCTGTTTGCACGCTTGCACGATGCCAAAAGCTTGAATTCGCACTGATGCAATTTCCAGATGCAGCCGAAAATGATGTAAGCTATAATCGAATTCGAGGGCTTATCGATCAGCCCAGGTAAACTTCATTCGGCTGAGTACATTGCGAATAAAAAGACCAAAGCTCTCAGTTGTTGAACACTGATGCTGCTTTCGGATAAAGTCGGGAAACAGTTGGGATCTGAGGGTGCCTTAGGGAAAAGCACTGGACCACGAGAGAGCAGGACAGGACACGATTTGTGTGTGTGTGTGTGTGTGTGTGTGTGTGTGTGTGTGTGTGTGTGTGTGTGTGTGTGTGCGGGCGTTGCCATTGACACACTCGGGAAACACAGTGTTGAATTTGTCAAACATGCATTCTGTTTCATTTTGTCCACAAAGGACATTTCTGAGACGTTCGTCACCGACGGACGTTCCAGATGCATGCGTGTACTTGACGATCCACCTGTGCGAAATATAAGAGACTGAAAAGGTGAGTCAGGGCGAGGCACTGTCTTTGAGTAGGTGCTCCAAGCATCTTTCTCGCACAAATATTGTACGCCTTACATACATGCCTAAAGTCTACACATAAGTACCTACAGACCTAGCACAACACGAAAGTAACACACTTTGCTGTGTACGCACGACGCACACACAATGCGCGTGTATCTTCCTGCCAAACATGCCCCTCTCCTTCACGCGCTCGAACAGCTTCTTTTTCACATCCCTTGCTTTTTTTTTCCTTTCTCAATCTGCCTTTTGTTTCCCCCACAGTACCAATACTGCACCAGGAGCATGAGCATGTGTGTACTGTGCGCAGGAACTTTTTTTTTCAAGTAAAAGGCCTCTAGAGATAGAGGGGAGGGAGGCCAAACTCATTTGCTCAGACACTGCTCTGCCTCACTCTTTCGTTGTCTGGCCTGGCTTCAGTTAATGGGGTTTTTTGCGGCAGTAGAAGTAGCAGGGGAATCTTTGCTTGCTTTGCCCCCCCCCCGCCCTTCATGCCTGCGGCCTCGGTCAATGGGGCGACCGGCGGGACGTGACCCACAAGTGAGTGTTCAGCATCGTCACCTGAAGCTGGACCACATTCCACATGTGGTGCTGGGTCCGGACCAGGACTAACTCCTGGCTGATGTCGACAGCCCACCTCCATTATGACGACGTTGAGCCGGTCCACACGACCCTCCCCAAGTCGCCCCCCTCCTCCTCCTAATGTTCAAGCATTCCGGGCATTTTGATGGACGACGCACCGATCATGAGCCTATCTTTCTTCCCGCAGCCATAATTCTCATTTATTGCTGTCAACTGTTTATGAGAATGGGGTGCGAAGGGACCAACCTGGCAGGATGGCATCAGCCTCCTCCGAAAACAACCAGCGTTTAACGTTGCTCAAAGTGTCACCAATGGTGCAGAAGTTATAGCATACACCATTGGGCCAAAGGCTGTCGATAACTCCTTTCCCATTGTAGTGTCCCATGTGATGGCAGATTCTTTGGGCAGCCACTGACTTGCTCAACCAGACATTTCATAACCAAAGGTGACTTGTGAGAAAAACATATGCTAGAGTACCTCATTCTCAGAGTCACAGCTTCTTCTGTAGCCTCAGGTCAAGGCAGCTGATGCCGGAACACTTGGCATGTCTGGTTATCCAACCATCTGATGGATTCATGAGTAAACAGTGGTCTGGAGTACTGCAATCACTCGTCAGTACAGTCGACTCTCGATTTAGTCACGTTCGATTTGGGCAATCCGTCCAATTCAGTCAACTTTATGGTGATGACTGACTTTTCCTGGCCGAATTGGTGAAATACGGAGTTAGGACAGTATGAATTTTAGTCACTTTTTCATTGCTGATGGCCAACTTGACTAAATCGAGAGTCGACTGAATGCCTACAGCCCCAGAAGAGTCTGCAACCAAGTCTGAATTGCAGCTACCTGTGAGATGCCAACTGGTCTGCCCCGCTCAGGATGCAAAATGCGTCACCTGCAACTTTTAGTCCAAGAGTGTAGGCAAAAATCTCTTTGACCCCAGGCAGGGGCTATGAAATCGGAGAAAGTCTGACAAACAACGCTCTTGTGTTCTCCCCTGGCTCCTTTTTGTTCACTTAGAGCGCTCCACTAAAAGCCCAGAGACATCCGAGAAAGGGCCCTCGCCGAACTTTTATTCCAACCTGGGCGCAAAGCAACGGATTTAGAGAAGATTACGACTTTTGTGCAGAGAAGACCGCAAAGAAAATTCATTTATTTCTGTCTCCTTTCTAGCGCAAAATTGCAGTGCTGGCGGCATCCTAGTCGAGCTTTCTCTACGTGGGTCACGTGTTCATTCGCTTACCTGTCTGCGCCTTATCTTTGTTCCCTTAAAAGAGCTCGATCAGGAAATAGAGGAGAAATCGTGAGAATTGACAGGTTTGGGGAAATCCATGACGGAACGAAGGCACGTTTCTTCCTAATCAATATCTCATCCAATTGGAAAGCTTGACATGAGATTGGGCGATCTCCAATCCCATCACCCTATGTTATACGTCCTTGCTACTCAGAAAAAAAGGGGGGCAAAGCGTAGTCGTGACTCTGAGGCAAACTACGCATGAGTAATTCTTCGAGGACGTCTACGAAGATGCCAACATACGTGCCAAAGACAGTCTCGGGCCGTTAGACTAACCTAACCAATTTCCTTAAGAATCCGCTTTCGTCATCTACATTAGGGGATGATTTGTTCGAAAACATTTTCCCCTTGATCACCTGGGGAAAAAAAAATGACATTGTGCCGAGACGGAGGAGAAAGACAGGAAATTGAATCCATCCATCTCGTGTCAAAGATCATCATAAATCGATGCGGGCCAAGTCTTCCGTGCCGCGTCAAGGACCGCGCCCACCACGTGTGACAGTTGCCCACTTAATTTGAGCCTTGTCAAGCATCTCCAGGACGTCGGGAGTGTTTTGCCAGTTTAGGTACTCATTTCGTCCCTGGCGAAACACTCATATCCGGTCCTTGCTCCTCTTTCCGGTCCCACTCCACTTTCCCGGAGAGGAAGAGCTGTGTTTATAGGGCATAAGGCTACGTGCTGCACACGTACTTACGCATGTGGTGTCAGAAGAAGAGGGGGCTGCTTTGGTGAGAATGATAAGCCCTTCTTCGTGGCATGGACTGTACAGGGTGTCTCCAAGTGTCTGGGACTCTTTGGGAAAAAAGAAATAACTGCCACAGCTGCCAGTCTGATCTGGCCTAAGAGAGACGCACGGTTTCTTAGCATGAAATGATGATGCCTGACGTATGTACTCATCTACTTTCCAAATTTGACCTCTCTATGATATTTACAGCCTGCTGCGTGGCCTCCTACAGCTTGGCCGTCCTCTGTCCATGCTGTTATTGATCAGGCAGCTCCTCACGTAAGAAGGTCGCTTTTATTGGGATAGACAAATGTTGAATTCAAACATGTTTTTGACTTAAAAGCAGGCTCATTCGTATCAATTTTTGATCAAGTTTAACATGACTGTTGGTACAAGAAAATGCGGCAAAAAAGGCACCTTTCACTACATAATACGTGCAGTGGGTTTTTCCTCTTCTCAGACATCTTGCTCTAACTTCGGTTATTTTTAGCCTGTCAACGCACCCTTTACCACAAGTTAAAAACTTAGACTTTACTCTATCCACCCTGCGTTATGGTACACTAACACAGAAAATGAAAAAGGAACATAGGTTTGAAGCATTCCCGAAGTCTCCGAGACATTTCGAGACACCCGGTGCGTATGAGTGGATATGCCAGAGGAAATGCTGATACCAGGATGGCGCAAAAAAAAGGAAGGTTCTTCTGAGATGACTACTCAAGACTACGTAGACGTGGCAGCCTCATGCTGATACTCACTGAAGGCAAGATTGAGCGTTGTCGGAATTTCTTTAGATGCAAAAAGTAGCATCTTCTTTTGGTCGTGACTTCTGAAGCACTCTAGTGAACGTAGAAGATTAAGAAATGAAAACTGTTCCGACAAGCTTTTATTTAGGTCGTTGCATTCCTTCCCAGAGGAAAGGGATCTAACGAGGGAACAAATGAGTTAGATCTCCTAAGCTTGCAAAGATGTGCAATGACGAGTGATAGAAATAGCTCCGTGTCTCAACGAATGCAAACAACTTCTTGGAGGGATGAGATCCACGGGAAGGCTGCCCAGACCAAAGAGTCGAGAGCAACAGCCTACCTTACAAAAGCCTGTCTTTACACACTAACACTTCTGGAGGAGGAGGCAGAAGTAGGAGGTTACGAGTACAAATATATTTTTCATAGCAGCTTTAAACGAGAGTGAATGGCTGCAGATCCACATAGAGACACACTCGCCCTCCGCACATAAAAGTCTCACCCAGAGAAAAGCTCCTTTCCTGCTTTATACTTGGGGGGGCTGAATTTTTTTCTTTACTGTCATTTGCCGCCCTCGGGCCATATGATACCGCAGACAGGTCAAATAACCTCACGAGCTCCACAACAAAAACTCTAGAATGTGAAGTCCTACTTGACCGGGCGTGGCAGCATATGCTACAACGTCACTTTGTTAGGACCGTAGCCATGCACGCGCCGTTCTGTGGTTTACCGTGGTGTGCTTTACAAGGCTGCTCTGTGCTGTACAGTACTGAGCTATGCTTTGCAGTACTGGGATGTGCTTTGCAGTACGGGGATGTGCTGTACTTTTACCGTGCTGTGCTGTACTTTACCGTGCTGTTCTTGTGCTGTAGACGTTAGCACTTCTCGTCTACGTTTACAACGTGGGAGTGGAGAAGAAAGGGTGCGCACCTAACACTTGTATTGCCCACTCCTGTCGTAGAAAAAGCCATTTGGTATGACAAATATCTCCATAAATTGAAAACTGAACTGCCTCCATTGTTATGGGAAGGTTAGGGTGAGGTGCCGAGAAGTTGGCGGTGGATAAACCGAGGGAAAAAGCTACGTATAAATAAATTCGCTTTTCCGCACTTGTGGCAAGAGGAGTAATAAATGGTACGAACGAGGATGCTTTATCGATGTCCGTACTTGCAGCACTTATGTACTCGTTGGTGTGGCTCCTCCACAGGAAGTGAAGCCTAAAGAAAATGTCTGCAGCTTTTCGCACTGTTGTAGTACGAACATAATTCTGGCACTGAACTGCGCTCCCACACTTGGTAGCCATGGTGACTCATCCCGGAGAAGTCATTAAAGCAATGGATGGTTTGAGAGGACGAGATCACTTTTTCCTTCTCTAGTCGCCCGTGACTTTTCCCTCTTACTTTCCTGTGTGCGTGCGCACGCGTGTGTGAATAGTGCAATACCGATGTAGTGCACCACGCACACGTTGCAGTTCATGTCAATGCCGGCGAAATCAGATTCACGCCCGCCAGAGCGATCACATTGTGTATGCGTAGAGGGGAAAGCACCGACATCCCTTCCAAGTGCGCCGGCCACCAGGGATTTCCGGCATCTGCACGCCCGGCGGGTCTTTGCGCAGTAAATAACTTTCCAATCGGGGTCTGCCAAGCAACTGAGCTGACACTCAGGGGCCATCTTCTCCCCGAGGAATCCAGACACTCACCCCGTAATCCAAGAACCAGAGCTTTCGTCTACAGGCGCACCTTCCACCCCTACCCAATGCCGCATGCAGATAAGCAAATGGCAGAACGATAATCCTGCGATTTTCACGCTTGGTTTGATCAAAAATTGCGCTCCAAGTGCTGCTGACTGGGCTTTACATAGAGAGATCATGTCAAAGAGACACTGACACACACGCACAAGGAACAAAAGTCCCCCTTTGCTTGACGTTGCCACCGCTCTCGTTGGTTCGGATTGAGATCACTGTCTTTATCGCCCTCTTCCCCCACGTTGTCGTTGCTATTGGCGTTTGCCATTGCGTACCCGAGTGACTTCCGACTCGGCAGGAAGGATCGAAATTGAGCGTTTTCTGCTATATTGCCTACTACGGAGTGTAGATACGAGTCTATGGCACCACATGATGGTACAATAGATTACACCACGACTATTGGAACCCACAAACACTCGAGAGAAATCACGTTGCAGCTGCAGCATGTTGCTGTACACGCACGACGTGTAAGCTCTTAGGCTCAGGTTGCCGGCAGACTGGGAGATCTCTCCGGACGCCTTCCCACGCATGGTCTGGACCTCGCTCCAATGACAAGAAAACCCATTCACTATATGGACGTTATAAAGAGAGAATAGGGGTCCCCCCCCCTCCCCAACCCCAAAAGCCCGCGGTTGTTTGGCACCCCTCCCTGAAATCGATTCCTCACCTCCCTCCCGTGGGCACTTGCACTTGCCCCGGCCACGCGCCCGGTGTTTTATCTTGGGGGGGGGGGGGGGGGACGAGGAGGAGAGCGCGCCAGCCAAGTTGGTCAATTTTTGGACAGTGAAATATGTGGTGCCACCCACTATATGATGCAGCTGCCGGAGGGGGCTGGAAGCTGATGGAAAATATTCGCTTCCAGAAAAATCTCCCCTCACTCACAGCGTATGGACTAGAGAGAAGGGATTTCTATCCTCAAAAAGTCGTTCAACTGTGTTTGCAGTGTTGTCGGGTGCTAATGAAACTATTGCTGGAGGGAGGACATTTTTATTCATGACTCTGCTGTCCGGGAAAGAAAAAATGAGATGGAATTTGTGGACAGATGGCATTTTGTTGTCTTCAAAATACCAGCACACACACACAAGCGAGACAGCTTTAAAGAAGAGAGAGCTGTAAAAAAACAATGACAGTTTACGGTCTAGCGAAATGGCCTTTTTAACAGCCAATATAGTAGCTGCATTACGGGCAAATCTTTCCCCCTCCGCGCCTATTATAGTTACGCAGTATAGTAGGTCTGATCCAGACACATTGCGATTTACTCGCATCCAACCTAAATCGCAACGAATACGCAGGACCATTTCACTCGATTTAGTGCTACTTACTTTGTGATTGCAGTGCAGCGCACATCTTGTTAGAGAGAGCTGCAAACATTCTCTTCTCTACCCTTTTTTTTTTTTTGGCCTTCTTACCAAACACCGGCATGAACGTACTGGCTGCACTATCAAAATTTTAGACACGCCATCCTCCGAAAATTGGGGCTTTTCAACTTTTGTGCTGACTTTCACTTCCTCGCCACTTCCACGGAGCAAATTTTTTGAGGTACATGTGAACCGCTGGTGATGCCCAAAAACATCTATGGGAGTAAAACGTAGGATAAAGATCGGGCGGCAACCGCGTTTTCACCGCGTCTTAGCACTGCATAACTTTTATACGTATGCATTTGTGAATTGCATGTGCTTGTGAAAGGCTTGAATGATGTCTGACGCATCACCTGACGTACGTTTGCGTACTTGAACTTGACAATTGGGGACGATTTCCTCGCCGAAGTTATGCCACGATGCCCAATGACCCCGGCATCACCTCCGCCTTGAACGGCTCGTAGTCTGTCGCTTCGCCATCGACGGTCATTCTGACTTGTCTGGTCTCAGAGGAGCACGAGTGGATGGAAAGCGCCTTGACTGGCACCACCTCAGCTCCCAAGGCCTGGGCTTGACCACCTGCATCGCAGTCGAAGAACGTCAGCAACATACGCAGGAAGGAGAAGCGAGTCACGTTGCGCCGTCTCACGAGCATAAGCCACATCACGCCATCATCTGGTCGCGCAGCCGGCGACAAGGCTACTGCAGACGTGATGTGCGACATGTTGGTCACGTGCACCGCTATGAAGTCGTCTTCTTCGTCTACCCACGACGAAGAGGCACTTGAGGCGGGCAAGTATGAAAGCTTGACCTGGAAAGAAAATCTGAGGCCTACTCATAGAATAAAAGTAATGCGACTGTTGTTGAGTCATTACGCGATATGCTGGAAGTGTGATGAGGCCAATGGTTCCATAGAGGAAGAAGCGGATTTCCCCAATCCAGCGCAGGTTGTCGCTGTCGATGTCCATGTCGGCGATGAAGCCGATGCCGAAAGAATTGACGATATGAATGGTGCGACCAGATTGCGTTGTGATCTGTATTAGGTCCAAGCTGCGGATGTCACCCCTGCACAACTTCACCGCGCTCGACATGACGCCATAATTGATGAACGCGTGGCCCCACAAGTCCACCAGACTGGCAACCAGTCCGTTGCCCGATCCACCGGCCACAACGGCCAATGGGACTGGTGCTGGTGAAGAGGCAGACATCATGCCTGCCACAACCTCGTGCACAAGTCCATCGCCGGCGACAATCAGGACGGCGGAGTGACGATCCGCGAATGCCTTTTCAGCGGCAATGTCTCTGGCGTGTCCGGGCCGCTCAGTCACACACACTGTGTATTCAAGGCCACAGCCTTGGAGCAAGGGCTCCACTTGCTCGGTAAAGATCTTGCTTGCTTGTCCGATGCCACTCTTTGGATTCAACAGAACCAAGAGTGTCTTCGCACGATCGAGCTTCCTCCCAGTTGCTGCGGTACACTTGATCCACTCGAGCTCCTCTTGCCATTTCCTCAAAGTGCTCTCATGGCCTTTGTCAGATCTCAGCTCCAGCGTCTCCACCCTGTACACGCTCAACTCCTTCTTCTTCGTCATGACTTTTTCGGTGCGGCTTATGGTCAAGCTAGTGATAGCGAGAGATCAAACAACGAGCTCATGGATGGGAACGAAGTGTTAGCAGCCTCAACTCACCTGAGAACTTCTTCTTCTTCTTCTTCTTCCTTATCTTCATTGTGGCAGTGCTTCAACTGCCATCCAATGACGTCCTCCATTGGCACGCTTGTGTCTTCGAGTGAAGCGTGTCCAGTCAGTGTCAGTGCGTCCCTGTCAAGCACGACCCAGGTTTGACGCGGTTCGGGCGCCTCTGGCGGCCAGGCAACCATGCAGGTGGTTGCACCTGAAGGCTTAGGCTGATCCTGATCTGCGCCAACGGGCAAACTCATCTTGACGTAGTTGAAGGGAACAGCGTCAAGACACGTTGGCGACTCACAAACTGTGCAGGCTGACGGAATTGTATCGTGCGGAAAGTATCAATGATTGACTTGTCACTCACATCCGTATGTTGTACGATGCACTACGTACGTACAGTCTGTTCCAGAAGTGTTTGCTCTTCCATCGATCATTCGCCAAAGTCCTCGTTTAACTTTCCTCCTGTTTCTCAATAATGAAGTAGGCTCTTTTCCCAACGTGATTGGATCCCCAAACCCCGTTTGTTCAACTGATTCAGCTGTACTTTCAATACGAGTTTCTCTGAATATCTTTACCATCGTTTAAGTTCGAGTGCAATGGCTTTCAAAATTTCTTAGTGAAGATTTTTGTCACGACGATCTGAGTCGACAAGCACAGCAGCGGACTAAAGAAGAGCAAACCTGCCATGACTTATGGTGCTGATGAAAACTTTCGATTTTAAGTATGATAAAAAGTGAAAAAAGTTGGAATTTTGGGTGACACATAGGTCTAGACTCGCTGCAAGTGGGAGCTCGATATGCCTACTCTGTTAGGTGTCCCACAGGTGCACTGCACAAGCGCAGTGCTGCAGAACTGACTGAACTTATGACTGACTCCATGATACCTGTACTTACTGAAAGTACGCCCGATTCAGCTGTAATTCAAGGTGGCAACAGCGGACGCGCCCCATCGATATGTGAGCTGGGAATTCCAACTTATCTCGCAATTCACCCCAAAAGTTTTGATCAACACTGTAATTGTCATTAGGGGCTGCTCTCTACTTTTCTCCTACATGGCACGCGCGCACCAAATGCATCTGCTGTACATGTGCGACAGCGTTTTGTGGTGCGTAACATCCTTATGCGATCAGTCCAGGAAAAGGCTGATCTGACGAGATTGTGTCATACGAAAGATCTGACGTACCCAGATATGCGGTGAAGCTGATTTACAGACAATAAGCTACGAAGAAGGAGCCATACGTGCATTCTACATAGCACAACTGCTTTCTGGCGCTTACAACAACACAACTGGCACTTAGCTTGTGCCAGAGTCCACGTGCGCTAAAATACTCTTGACATTAGGAAAATGGTTGCGGTACTTTTTGGTACTTTGTGCGGGTTCTCTTCGTATCTGACGCCGAGAGATTGTTCAGACTCATCAGCCACGTATCGATGCAGGTACTTGCAGCACTGAGTCACGTCCATGCACTCGTGTGTGAAGTTGCACTTGCGTAGTCTCTGGCGCAACTAGGGAAAAATAGAGGACACTTTTCTTTTCGCACATCAATTCCGCGTCAACAAAAATGTTACTCTTTCAACTATGAAAAATGACATTGGCAAACAGAAGAAGAAAAAAGTTGGAAGAGATGGGAGAACCTTTTCCCATTGTACAGTAGGACGTGCAGTCGGTGTTCGCAACAGTCCTTCTGTTCTTTCTTCCTCTTCCAATCTCACACCCATGACTAAAAACTTAATGTTTTCTTTCCGTTGGGAAAATGGGAGTGCGTACGGATGGATGTGCTTTGGCACTAGCAAAAAAAACCTAAAAGACAATATATACAGAGAGCGCGTATGGATGCGTTGATGGACCTTTGGTGGCACTGGTTTTTATCATTTCTTTTCATTGCCGTCATTCCCCCTTTTATCCAAAAGCGCTCGGTCCACGCCACTCCCAAAAGAAGAAGGCTTTCTATGGGGAAAGCACCGTAGACAAACTGTATATGAACACTATTGGACGATTCATTATAAAGCAAACAGGCCAAAAAATATGAGGACACCCGTGAATGGAAAACATAGTGTAGTCGAGGAGCAAGAAAGAGGCGAAGGAGACTCCCTGGTGGAACCCTGACATGAGCGACCAAGGCAGTACCGGTACTTGTGTGATACTCTGAGCATTTCAGCATCATGGAAGATTAAATGGTGAGCCTCGATCCTCCCTTCTCCTGGTCCTTCCAGACTGATTGCGATGGACAGAAAGGAGAGAGGGGCTCTTTGGACCAAGGGATGAAATGGACGGGGGATCTGGTGAAATAACGGTATTAGGAGAGACAACAATGTTGCTCTATGCTTAAGCAATTTCGTATTGATTCCTATACCGAGGGAGGGGGTGTTTCGGTCCATATTACGCGACTTGGGATAATTTTAAGTGTTGCCACTGACAGTGCAAACCGTTTTATTTCCCGTCTGAGAGTACAACTTGACGAGGAACCCTGCCCAGCAGTTCGGGTCCGGGACGCATGTCAGGTAATTCCGTGTCCTTCGGGCCCTTGATCCGTCTTATCGTGCAGAAGTGACTCTTCAAGCACACTCTAAGATCAAGAGGTGGCCTGACAATGGTCGGATGTGCACGCCCGGGATCGTGTTTGACGGCGAGCGAGCACGCTCATGCAAGCCTTCCTGATCTTGTCACAGCTCCAACTCCCGACGGTGTCGCCATGAGAGGTGCTGTGATTTTACCGCGCACTGGTTCTGTGACGCGTACGAGAACCACCCAGTGACAACGAAAATGTCGGCAGATACGCAAAAGCCCTCAAAAAGAATGGCTAACTAATAAGGAAGCCTACTTATGGGCGCTGTGCACACTCCGCGCCCAGGTTTACTCGTAGATGTTTGCGTTCAATATCCGATACTTGCGTGGAAGCACGCGCTGCAGTACATCCTGCAGGCTGCCAGATACACACCCCTTACCCTCCCGTGACAGGCGCGCCTGCCGCCATCCCCCCGCCAAGTTTTTCATGATCCCCTCAGGCTGAATTGATGCTGTTATTATTATGATTATGAGGGTGCTTTCACACCCCTCATATGCCCATGCGGGAGAGGAAACATTCATTTCCATCCTACCAATTCTGTCTACGTTCAGTGCGTGCTCTCCCCTTGTCAATAGGGGCCTCTCCCTGGGGGATCGTTCGCTCTCTCAGGGGCATAATGCAAAGACCACCCGGTGTGCGGCAAACTTCTTTGGTTTTGAAAGCATCGAGCTTAGCTTGGCGGGAGCCTCAGTAAGATTCATCCTGCACATACATAGAGGAAATGGGCACATTTTTGTTGCTGCTGTTGCCGCCCATTGTTGTCGGGAAGACTTGCCCCTAGGACGCGATTCAAGGGTTGGACGAGCAAGAAGGCTACGACTGCTGGATGGAGCGTGAAATGGTGCTGATCAAGTCAGTCTGTCATCATTCATCATGGCCTCTGACTTGTCAATCGCAGAACGGCGGCAACTTTTGCTTCTACGGACTGTGCGTACCATCATTAATGACAGGGGTGGGGAGGGGTAGGGGGATCCTCCATAGGTCATCATCGTTATCTCGATTGCGAATACTATTGATGTGCAAGCATGACGACCGAAAAAGTACCCCAATACGTTACTTATTTCGCTACAGCTGTTCAATTGATAGCTGCACAAGTGTGGACTTGAGGGGCGTGATATCCTACTCGGGCTGGTTGGGCGTACGTGTGTGTATGTGGGGGGGGGATTGTGGGCATTAATCTTCAGCAAAACTTACGGCCGAAACTTTTCAGGCAATCGCAGTCTCTGAGGAATCTCGCGTCAAACACACTCACCCCGTAATGACGGTACAGACTTACTGTAGTTTAAAACTTTTTCTCCAGCTAAGGTTGCAATCTCTTGTGGGACTGCGTCTCTTTTCTTTCCTAGTCTTGTGCATCCAGCCCCAGCACCAGGCCTCTCGACACTGAAGTTCCTGGGCGCTTTGCAGCTACTGACATGGCAAAATGACACCAGGGGGGCGACGAACAATGTATGACCTGAGGTCTTCACTCACCTCTTTAGCCTTTGCCATGCTGAGGAAGTGACTACATGAACATAATACAAGCTGATAAAGCTCTATATTATCGCATAAGCGTTATAGTATGAAAATGCAGTTTGCGCCTGAAGCAAAAAACCAGCTGCTTTCCACTTTTCCAATCCATGTGCAGAAAGGACATTTAAACAAAATTTCCCGCTCTTTGAGAGGTCTAACAACAGTTGACTTCTTGTCGCATTAATATCGGACCAATCCCGCTATGGACTCTGTATTTTTCCACTGACTCCATTTTGCAATGCAACTTACTAAAGGCATCTAGACACACTTGTGACTACCGATAAGAACCGATTATTGCAGGCTGTAATGAAGAATAACTGGGCTAATTGAATGACACTAGTTTGGGCATCGCCTTAGGACTTTCATCATATTATTACGGAGAAGTGATCAATTTGGCAACAATGAAAGATGAAAGTCCTTGTTTGTGATGGGAGCAGAGAGTTTGCAAATAGACTTATGACAGACAGAATAAAGTTAAAACTTCAAATTAAATGTTTCGTCCAGTTGGGTGGACAGAGGCCAATGATCCTGACTTAATGGGCCAAACTGGTGCCATATCACTCATTCGAGACTTATATGACTAAGTGAACAGTGTTTGCTGTAAATTGCTCAGCTGTGTCAGTGCTGACATCACACAACCTTGCACTTGATACTCATTAGTAGCGTTAAAATCTTATGATGCTCATGCTTGAGTCCTTTCGGCAGTCTTTCTTTGTGACATAATATGAATAATCTCGGGCTCAACTGTATGTGGTACTTGTAACTATGTTTATACTTGCTTTACGAGGCAATCGATTTTCTGGCTCAGATAGGATGCTGGAGATGTGACTGCCGGGTCTCCCCCCCCCCCCCTCCAACCCCCACCCCACCCGCTGGCTCGGTCGCGTGTCGGCGTGATTTGAGAGGAATCGGGTGCGTGACTTTCATCTTACTTCTGTGTGCGTGTGCGTCTGAGTGTCTTTTCTTCGTGATACGACGACCCAAATGCGCACACTTCTTCTCCTCTATCACTGGGATGGAGGCTGCGTTCGTCCTGTAGCAGCTTAACGTATTATTTCCGCCTTTCATGTCCTCGGGGGGGACGACGACGATGATGACAAAGGACAAGAGCGTAAACACGACGTCATTTATCAAATCACTTTATGCGGCGGCACCAGTCAAAATATGGCCGTACATAACGTGTGTCACATTAGTAGCTTTTCGTCTTGTCCCTCTAAAAATAGCTCGGAACAATTTTCTTGGTGTCTGTGAAAGAAAAGCTTTTGTTTTGCTCCCCCCCCCCTCACCATGTTGGAGTTTAAGTAAATTGCCAACCCGATCCATCGTAGGACGTCAGGTTTAACTCTTCCAGGGCTTTTATCGCATGCTGCATGCGGGATTTGTCTCCTCGGTGATGAATGGCCATCAGGCTGGTGCCACGTGCACAAATCCCTAAGGAAGAACTCTCTCTTTCTCCCCATGAAGACTACATATAGGCGCGGACAGCAAGAAGGCGGTGTCGCTCACAGAGGAAGGGGATCTTTGGCAGCAAAGTGGATGCGTTTGATGGGATTGGGCTGGTGAAGTGGTCATGACAATATTTTGTTTCCTGTGCTATCCGCAGCTGTGCAAAGAAAGAGGACAAAAAATACCCAGGATTCTGTCTTTTACTACAGTACCGATAGAGCTGGTGAGATGGGAGAAGTCCGGCGGAAACTTCCTGCGGGTGCAAAATGATCGGCAAGTTCATAACAACATGTTCCTCACTCCTGCGTTAGCTGCGGCCACAAGATGCCCACTGCACTGTGGGTATTAAGTTAAGCTCCTCTAAGCGTCTCTGCGTACACGCACTGTACAAAACTTTAGTCGTCTTCTTAAGTAAAATCTCCTCAAACTCGCCGCGGGTGGACATTTCGCACAGGATAAAAGCTCCCTGAGAAATGGGGAGAGACGGAGATGCACGGTTCGCTGGTTTCGCGAATGCAATTCTTCTTATTTTCGCTCTTGGAGAGAGGGTTTTAGGGCGAAACTTTGCGCTGGTTGGGGCGACTTTATTATTTGCTGACAGGGCCGGGGGAAGGCATAATGAAATGGCCTTTTCAGGGAGGGAAGTTAATGATTCTCTAGACTTTATTCTCCTGTCCGTCTACATCAAATCTGATAGCGTCATATTTCATGTTGCTTTGCTTTTCATGCTGCTGTTAAATTTTGGATGGTGCTGCTGCAGTCAGCTGGCTTGGCGGGGACTTTCATGGAGACTCACAAGCGTGCGTAACAGACAAATAGTAACAAGATTTGCATGTGAAACAAAATTCATGGAACTTTCGGGCAAGGTCGAGAAATTCATGTACAGTGCGTCAAATTTTCTGCCCGTGCATCGACTGCCTCTCGTCTTCATCAGCATCTCATACTAAATATAGGTTTGTGCTACTAACGACGTAATTGGCTATCTCGATCATTAATTAATGAATCATCAATTAATTGCGCTCCTTGTAATTGCGATTATGCTTAGATTACCAATTAGCCAGTGACCTTTATTCACTGGCCATGCAATTATTTGACGTTGATTATTGATGATTAGTGCTTCTTGAACTCATTGCTATTGAACCAAGTTCCGGTCAAGGTGCCACATTCTCTGAGTCCAACAGGGTTCTGGCAGCTGACACTAGAGTGAGAAGAACATAAGAGATGAGGCTTCTGCTCAACCAGCTTCTGAAGAGCAGGCAAAGAGAAGCTGGTTGTCAACTTGTCACCAACGGTAGTCATCAATGATTCCTGAACTCTGTTCAATTATGACTCATTAAACTAATCTTGATCATCAATTCGATTTCAATTAAATGCACAAGCCTAACTAAGTCAGTACCAGTTGGTATCGTTCTCTGTCTCTCGCCGTCCAGATTCTTCTATTTCTTGTGCCGTGAATGAAAACAATCCAGTTGGATCAGTTCTTCGTAATTCGACATCACTGTTGGGGCGCGCAGTGCTGCACCCCAAAGGTAAGCAAGTAGCGTCTGGCCCTATATGTTACTTTTTTTACTTCATATTCGTACGTGCACTCACGTACGTATATAATTATATTCAGCACCGACGTCGTATTGCGCGAAACTTGCTAGTGGCAGTTGCACTTAATTGGCACTAAAAACAGAGAAAGGAAAGGCTTTCCCGCCAAGGGCAGCAGTGAGCAGGAGCAAGGAAGTGGTCTTATCACCTAAATTACCGACGTTCCAATAAAATGGGATAAAGGCAGCAGTTTGTCGGGCCTGCTGGGCCTGCCAAATTGCATCCGATAACGAAGGAGTATTTTATTCATATCGCGTCCTAAGGAAATTTCTTTAATTGCTAACTCCCTGAAGGCCTCCCATTGTTCTGGCACACGCACACTCGAAGTTGTCTGAAACTTGAGCAGGCCTCAGCTACGTCCTTGGCCTTCGTTCGCATTTGTCATATCTTAATTGCAATTTACTTTTGCTTGGCAGGCAGGGAGGAGGCAAAGATGTCGCCAACACAATGAAACATCACCCGGCGCCGACACTGATCTTATTTGCATAAATGAGAGAGACGGGGGAGGAAATGAAAAGCGCGTAGTGCAGTGACTCCTCCGGTGCCACTGGCAAAAGTTGGCTTTGTGAAATCTGGAACATCTTCGTATTTCACTGTGTCGGGTCCGCCAAGTGGTGATGGCAAAAGAGTGCATAATGGCCGAGCGAGTCGCAGTCGTCCTCTTATCTTCATTTTTCACTCGTCCATTTACTCCTCGTAAAAGGAGTGCTGCAGCTGACACCGAGACAGAATCAAGCTAATGCCCAGACTTAAAGCCAAGTGGTGTCAGTGCAAGCTATAAACAGTGGATTCGATAGCTCACAAAAGGTTTTTGGCGCGTGCCAACAGAGTCAGGCAGTGAGCAAGGGATTCTCAGTAGTCAGCGAGTGACTCAAAGTTGGCAATTTGTCGTGGAAATGACTAATTTTTGTCTCAGTAATCTGCCAATTCATGATCCGAGTCAAACAGGCCAGAACCATTGTAGAGGACCTTTCCAAAGATGCTCAGAACAGGACCATCATATGGATATGGTTACCGGAGGTCGTCCTGAATAAGCTCCTGAACGTTATAGCTGGCGTAGAGGCCAAAAGAGTATTGGCAGCAACGGGACCCAAATCTGGCGATAACTCTTTTCCTATTTTACAGCTGACTTTCTCGATCAGACATTGAGCAATGCATTGTTTTGCATTTCCAGAAAAGTGTACACTTTAGTGCCTCATTGTCAGAGTCACAGGTTCTTTTGTCACTATATATCACGGCAGCTGATGTGCAGGAATGCTTCAGACAGATGCAAAACATGTCTGGTCAACGGATCATCTGATGGACTCACATGTAAACACCAATCTCAGGATCTTGAGTACCGTTGGTAAACACACCTAACGCAACAGAAGGGTCTGCAGTCCAGCCTCAATCGCAGATGTTTCTGCAATGTCATCTTAGTGCTCTGCAGCCATCACTGTTCAATATGTAAAATGAGTCACTGACAGATTTTGGTCCAACACTGCTGTTTTGTTGCTCGTTGCATGATTCCATAATGGATGATGATAACTTGTCCTCTCAAAGAAATGCCTTATTCTCCAGTATAAATAGTTAAATCAACAACGTTGTCAAAACGCGATAGCTCTAATTTATTTCCGAACATGAAGAATATACATTCATAATGCCAAGAGAGTTGCTGCTTCTCTTCTTCACACTTGCGTCCTGTTTAAAAATGGTCTCTCTGAAGGCCTTCCCGAGAGACGAAGTTCATAGAAATTTTTCTCAATCCGTCATCACTGAGGACAACGCATGGAAGTAAAAAGCAGCCTTCCTCTCTACAACGATCCATCAGTGCATGACTAATAACAAGACTGTGGTATATGAAGAAGAAGGAATTGTTGCTTCTGTTGTTATTTCTTTTTTCCTCGCTGTTTTCTCTTGCTTCGTATTTGTTATCCCGCGCAATATTATCTAGGGAAAAGCCCACCTCAGGGGAAAGAGAAATCTTCAGACGAGGAAAATCTCATTGGACGAGAGTGACAGACAGAGAGAAGAAGTCTCCCAAGTCCACAAACCATAAAGTCCGCGAGTTGCGACGTGATCAATGCAGGCGTCGACGCACGAGTGCCAGGATATGAATCACCTGCAGAATTGCTGTTTTCTCTCAGCTCTTGCACGACAGCGTTGCCACAATGGCAGGAAGGAACCCCTCCCCTCCAGCATATCAAACTCAATTGTACAGAAAGGAGGCACTTTGTGCTTGCCACGACATTCGGGGTTTTTTTTTTAGACCCGGGAAGCATCAGGAGAAGACAAGCCAATTTTTATGCGTTCCTTGCACGCAAAAAGAAGACGAAAGCCTCGTTCCTGCTGTGCCACAATCGGATGTGTCCGTGACAAAGACTTGTCTCCGCCACTCGCCAATTTATCCACCTCTTTTTCTGTCTCCTCCTTCTTTTCTTTCTCCGCCATGAAGGCCGTGCTGTCCATGCTGTCGGTGCTCCAGGATAACAGGACGCTTGTTATTCATTGTCTGGGCTCACGAGGAAGGAGGGGCCTCTATCAATTTCCTCTCAACTCCTTAGTAGGAAAAGAGGGGGGGGGAGACAAAATTGGCGTCTAGGAACGAAGGAGGGTTGTGGGGAATGCATTGTTCACATTGTATGGGCGCGTGTGCACAGCGCAATTTCCGGAGTTAATCATCAGACAATGTCAAAGAGGCTCACTAAGGGTTTTCGTGCTATGCGCTAGATCGTGCAAGCAATACGATTACCTCCATGTATGATAGCGCTATGTTGCGGGGCTTCAGACACTGAAGAGACGGTGCGAATGTTGATACAAGTCGGGATATTATCCCATTGGATGAGCACAGAATCCAGCTTTAAAAGAATATTGGCGGTGCTGCAAAGTCTCGACCGCTAGCATAGAGTTGTGCCAGCCACTCCTGGCCGTCAATGATGCAACCGTGACGGCAAAGGGTCCTCCGGGCACTTCTAACCTGTCTCAGGTGGTAAGGCTTTGAATGCACGAGTACCACCCGATGGGTGCAAGTTTCGCGCCGTTCCTGTGGCGCTTCCGGCAAGATGTGTGCCGGGAGACACGACTTCCTGTGCCCGGAGGACAAGACGCTCTTGTCACAGCGTGGAACAACAGCTGTGGGATTCTCACAGACCTCTTTATGGTGGTGGGGTCTTGGCACAGCCCGTTTCCATGACCCAGCGTATGGTTCAGCAGCTTGTGCCAAGCGAAGTTGGAAATTTGCACCAGTGCGAAGGAGCCAAAATAGCCCCGTGGTTTGGCTATGTTGCTGCAGCATTGTGACTCGGCGCCACACGGCCTTTTGTTGCCGCTTAACCTTTTAGGACTGTAACAATACTTCATAACCTGCTCAAAATTTTCCATCGATTTTGATCGCCAGTACTGCGTGATCCTGACGAGAATTTTTGACGCAATCATCGCTGTGCTATGTCTTTTTCTGGAGTAGTGTATATACATCTCCATCCTTGGCTTAAGAAATCGCAGGGTTGCCAAGTCTTCTTCTCATTGTGGAGCAAAACAATTGCGGTCGGATTGCCCTAATGCCAGGAAGATGCTCGCAAAGAAATAGTTAACCAGGACAACTAACTTTTGTATCATTTGTCCTGATTCAAAGTATGGTGGCATTTGCCAAGACATCTGTTTCTTTGCGAAGATGCCGGCAAAGTTTTTAATCCAAACATATGTACTGGCATCTCAACTAGCCGCTGCAGTTGGTGGATACTCGGCTTTAATTTTGGCATGACAAGAACGTCAGAACTGTTTTGAGTGGATCATGAACGTGTTGCAAAATAAAGCAACTTTGATCTGGTTTTGCATCGGCGTGCAAAAAAAACCAATATTCTCTTGTCAGTTCTGCATTTCCTTGGAGGAACTTGAACGCTACCTCAGTAAAACTGTGTACCGGAAGAAGTCTACACTGTAATACATCACCGAGGAAACTTCGTTTATGATTCTATGGACCGCCGGATACACTTTGTGCAGTCCCCGCCCTACATGGCGACATCAGATCTGGTGACTTTCCGACCAGGATGACAAAGTTGTTCAGTGCAATACGCAAAATCCACCGGGCTATGGTGACATTTTTTTGACTTCGGTCCCCACGGTGCCTCTATATCAGGCGGCAACTGTATTGCCGTGGACGTCGTAACAGTCTTTACGTTGTAGTATGTCGTACTTGCATGCTGGAACTCTTTCGGTACTTAAAAATTCACTTGGCAGCCAAAATTCTGGACTTTCTGGTATGTACTACTACGTACGTCAGTATGAAGCCAAAGGCTCCTTTCTACGATTCTCTAATCCGCGCAGCAAAAAGAGAGGCTCACTTTTTTCCCCATAAAGTATAATGTCCTCTGAAACTTTTCTTGTCCTCACTGTCATGCATTCTTAATCAGTTTGTATTTGGGGGAGGGGGAGCTGACGACCCTTTTTCCCTTGGGCGTTTTCGTACATATCCTCCTCTGAGCTATTATCGTCCCTAAAGAAGCTTAATTTTCTCCTGTCTTCATGCCATAAATTCAGTACTCATACTACCACAATAGCCAGATAGGAGCAACGCCGCTACTGCCTGTTCCACTCGTTCTGTTGACGCGTATAAGTGATAGTATGGTGTAGTAAACAATGATTTTAGAGTGTGTAGAAATAAAAGTGTGTGCAGTAGCATAGTGCAAGAGAAGGGGGCTTTTTTTGATGGTGAAGAAATAAAATTTTCAGACTCTTTTGGTGCTCCTTCCTTCCCCATCGTTAGTCTCAAAGTGCCGTGTCGAAGCTGAACATAAAACCCACTCCGACTGCCAAAGCGCCTCGAGATTGTGAAACTCAGCGAATCTGGAGGAGTAGCAATGTCTGGACAGAAGTGGCAGTGCTGCATGTGCCGTGCGTGCGCCTCGCGCAGACATCCCGGACAGCAGTTGACGTGCCTGACCTTCCCCCACCGTCTCATGATCAGCAGTCCGGTTGGAGTCGGTAGTTGACACTTGACTTGAGCGCTTTCAGTCTCACTAACTGCTGGAGATTACGCATATTCAGTGAGGGTAACTGAGTTCCCGGAGCACCGGGGGGGCCTCTGGGCCTAGTATCATTAAGTCCGTTCAAGCCCATTCCTTATCTTTGTCTCAGGGCCATTCAGAGAGCGTGAGAGAGAAACAGAATAAGAGTGGAAGGGGCCAAACTAACTGCTAGCAGAAACCATTACCAAGAGGGGCCTTTTCCACAAATCATACTTGGAGCACACCAACTTCTGCAACTATTGCAGAACATGCACGGAGAAGTACATGTACAAGTCCTGCATGTACGCTCTTACTCAAGTACATACGTACGTAGACGTTTTTCTGGCCTTCCGTTCAGGAATTTGTGCCTAGGCAGTGACTCCGAGGGCAGTGCAGGCCTTCCAAACTTTGGAAGGAGCGACTAATATTTTGGCAGAAATCCTCCTCGGGCGCTTCTACGTAATGACCCAGAGAGAGAGAGAGAGAGAGAGCAAGAAGAGGTCGCTAAGAAGTTCGACCTTTCGTCGACGACGCTGACGACCTAATTTATAAGACCAACCTTCCTCGATTATTGTTTGCCAATTAAGAAGCTCTAGAAAAGTTCCCAAGTTGCCAAAAACAAAGTGAAGGGCAGCCAACTATGAGAGAGAAAGATTAGGAGATTGGCGTTATTGGATTTACCTCGACTGGGTCGCAATCAAAGGTAGGATAAACGTAACCTTCTTGATAGCTTCATCTTTAGCAATGGCACAGTCAAACTTTCTTCTGCAAGAGTAAGAATGATACGCTAGAGCATATTACACGGTTCAGGAACCAGACTTTTTCAAGGGAATCATAAATCTTTTTTCTTGGAGCCAATCTACATTTTCTACCACTCGATCTCCTTTTTTACCTTTACCACTTTCGCAAACCTTCTGCTGGGAGGTTAGGTCCACTTATCCTTTTCTCTGTTCCGGAAGGAAAGAAGAGTAGAAAACAGAAGGGGGGAAAAGCACTAAGAAGATCTCGGCGGTCGAGAAAGCCTTTTAAAAATAGGAAGCTGACTGAGCAAGGAGTGAGATTTCATCCTTCTCTCTCATCTCCATACACATGAGTTACAACTATTGTTTCCTTTCTGCTCAGTGCCTTCAGTGCCTCTTTTTGTTCTGTTCTGTCAGCAGAGCCTTTACCTGGCAGAGAGAACATCCACTGTTTCGATGGTGCCACAGCGCTCTCGCTCTCCAAATCCCCATCGGGTGTTGCTGCATTCTGTAGAGGTGGATCCGGGTCCAGCCAGACTCGGATTGATCGGGGCTGAGTTGGACGCCGGCAAAGTCTGGCTGTCTGGAAGGCTGGGATTCAATTCAAGGCTAGACCTCGACTCGGAACCGATTTTTTACCCACTCGAATTAGAGACGTTGTTGGGTCAGAGCTTCGAATACTGCGACAAAGTCACGTGGTGCTGAAATGTCAATTTCTACTTTCAGTTGACTGACCCATGTTGTCGCTGTCTACCTAATACATATAAAGGGGGTGACAGCAAAACCGTCAATGAGTCTCTCAATCTCTGGCCACACCTGGGTGATGGAGTCCCTTAAACTCGGCCAGAAAGTCAAATTATTCGAGTCATTTTCTTCCTTGAACGCTTTGAGTCTGGGGACGAGTTTAGGAGACTCCATCACCAAGGTGTGGCCAGAGATTGAGAGACTCATTGACATTTTTGCTGTTACACCCTTTATGACGCTGCGTGACTCGGTTTTGGCTCGAACTTGACTCGATGCCTAGAGACTAGACGGACCGGTTTTCTAATGTAGATCTGAGTCCACCTCTAGTCAGTTTTAGCACTATGATTAAGGCTTTGCTTTCCTATACTCGGCGAACCCTGTATTCATCCACAATAACTTGGTCGTAAATTTCGTTGGCTTCTCGAGCAAGACAAGGCGATTAAGGGTGGAGAGTGGAAAGGTAGATGGAAGCAGTTCCAGTAGCTTAACGGGGATTGAGCTGAGTTGAACCTGCGAGCTATTTCGCCTTCTCGGGTATGCTGAGTGAGTTGCAGCGTTCCCAGTTATTTACTGGCGGACACCACAAATGAAATTACTGAAGAGAGGCTCTACTAGAGGACAGGGGAGGCAAAAAAGGAGCCAGCTTGCTGGATCCTTGAACGCTGCAAGCGACCCTTGGCTGCGTAGACGCCACTTCCAATTAGCTCAATCATCCTCCTGGCCTTTCTCTCACTCGTCCTAATTGTGCGGCCTCCACCTCTTGTGCGAGGCCGCCTGGCTTTTGCCGACTGAAATCAGCAAATTCCGGGTTCCACATTGCAAAAGAAGTCCCGTTGAGGAGAGAGAGTAACAAACGACTGTTCTGCTTGACACCCCTCACAAAGAGAGTGCTAATAAGGACCTTCTGCATCCGTGGCCTACATTCACAATGGGAAAAGCGAGAGGTTCTTCTTCACCACCCGTTTCTTTGGAGCAATTGCAAATTGTGCTGGCGTCATTCAGCTGCAGATGCGAACAGACGAGGGGGGTTGGGAACAATTGCCTCCCCTTTGTCACTGTCATACGATTAGTAAGAAGGGCGGGAGCTCAGTGGAGATCAATCATTCAGCATTCACAGAGAATCGGAACCAATAACACAGGGAGAAAGTACGCATGCTGAAGTGAGGAAAACATCCTCTTTAACAGACATGATGCACCTTGTGTACACCTACGTGGGTGCAGCTGAGACAGGATCTGCCTCCACTGTCGCGTGTGCCGGGTCCTATATTGCTATTTTTTTGGTGCTGGACACCCCAGTCGGCAGAGAGATAGAAGACTATTGAAAGTGAAAAGTGCTGTGAGACTCTTTCTGTCAGCCTAAGAGAAAAATTTTGGTACGTACAAAAAGGCCTAATAGAAGGGCCTCCTTTTTCGCTCTTCATGCATGGACTCGAGAACACCTCTCAGTGGATGTCCTGAACTACCTAATTGTCACCGACAATGCGACTGAGGCGCATGCGAGTGCTGCCTGGACGAAAATACTCGACGACCTCTTGGGGAAGGGTCCTTGATCACGAGAGGCCCGGCTAAACTGAGCCTCGAGTTATGGCCGTTTGAAAGGCATTGGAAAGGAAGGAGGTGTGGGACAATAGGACAGTGACCTCTGAGGGAGCCTCTCCAGCAGTACTCGTCGTAGTACTCGTCGTAGTACTTGTCGCAGCAGTCGAGGCGGACTGCAGCGTTGCAGCTGTATAAGGAAGGGGTGCAGTTACCCTAAGTAGAGCCTCCTTCCCTGGCACCAAAAGCTCCTTCTTAATGTGCGTTCGCCCAAGCGTGAAAGGAGTCTCTTTCGCGTGCCTCCCCCCTACTGCCATTATTACCCTTCTTCCCCATCTGCATTTTCCAGGCAAGTCGACAATTTTTGACCCAAGGAGAGAGGAATGCTGTCGTCGACGCAAAGGAAAAGTCACTCACACCTGACAACAAAAGAGCCGCCGACGACCACAATGTGAGGCCTTCGGGAACGATCCATCTCACTCTGTTTGCCCTGCCTACGATACGAACGTCCTAGCAACTATGTGGAGTGGCAGCGATACATAAGACGAAGAAAAAGTCGCATCTTACGCGATGGCTTCCGTTCTCTCTATTGTGCATGTGATTGTGTTTCTCTGTTGTGTTTCCTCCGACTGTCGCGCCGACAACGATCTCGGGGCGGGGCCGCAAAAAGGGGAGAGCAGCAAAGAGGTGTGGCCCGGCGACGAGGAGAACATGGAGAGGAGGGCGGCCCGAATGAGGAGAGAAGACGGAGAAGAAGGTACGGACGTGGCTGTATTTAATGAGAGCCTGAATAACTCACTCGGAGAACCAGGCCTAAGTATTAGGCATAACTGTGGTCTTTCTGCAACTTGGCCATGTGCTATGAGACGTTGCCTCGCAATTACGTGTGTGTTAAAGCAGATTTTTATTGGTATGGTTATTTCGAAGGGCTTCTCCCACGAGGATGGACGGTAATGCCGTAGTAACAACCTTCTTTGGCTAACGCTTTCTAAAGCCACTTTGGCATAAACTAATGGACACTGTTAAAGAATGGAACGGCAGGCAATGGATGAGAGGGATGCAAACCTAAGACTTGGGCTTTCGGTGGGATCACGTTGAAAAAAGCTGACAAATGAACCACACTCTTGTCCTCATCCAATTCTGCTCCTTTCGTAGACCAAAGTCTGCTCAAAATTATGTGCTCGAAATCCAGCGTTCTTCTTAATGATCCTGCTCACAACTGCGTGTGTGTGTGCGTGCGTGCGTGTGTGTCTGTGCCCGCGCGCGTGGGTGCGTGGGTGCGCATCAGCAAAACATGAAACTGCTTTCATTACACTGAAGCCTGGCAAAAGGGGAACATCAGGGTTGTGTCACCACGTAACTCTGTGGAGGCGTCCGTACATACGCACCAACGGGTGTATGTACCCATACATGCGTATCTACTGCTCTGGGTGGGTGGGTGGGTGTGCACGCCTGCGTGGGCGCGTGTGAGCACTCGGCTGCCATTAGGTGAATCTTTCCACTTCCCCGCTTCTCTCTCTCACCCTTCTTTTGAAAGCAGTAACGCAACTTTAAGTAGGGACTTTTAAGGTGCGTTTATTCAAGCGGCCACAAGTGTGCCTTGAAGCGGAGGAAGCTAATAGCGACTCTCGTTCCCTGCGAGCCGCAACCAATGCATAATTTTGGTGGAAATTCATCAAAGTGTGAGAACCCCCTTAAAAGGTAATGTGTAGATCCAGCAGGTGCAGTATGTATGAACGCACCTACTTACATACCAACGTACGTGCGTAGAGGGGAAGTCTGTGAAAGCCCTGGTACGCGGGCGCGCGTTCGCCAGGGATTAATTAATCACCTCTTCCCTCCTGGCCTGAGAGAAATTTTTTCAAAGTATGAGGAAATGGACTTGCCGAGGAGTTGCGAAGTCGAATTAAGTACACCCCCATGTCCTTACTGCGTTATCGGGAACCACCACTATTGGATATCCGGTTTTCATAAGAAAGATGAGTAGTAAACACGAGTTCAGTCGCGCTCTAATGGTTAATGGGCCTGGAGTGCTTGAGGATTTGATGAGATGAACGCCATCAAAATGGTGTTCTAATTTCCACTGCAAGTTAATTGACGAAAATGAATCGCTATTCTTCCCCCACCTCCCGAAAAGTGCATTTCATTCGAGGTACTGCAGTACTGCACGGCATGCAGAGGCATTGCACACGGGGTCGAGTCGAATTAGGATCGTTTTTGGGCTCGTTGCAGCTCAGAGCTTTAGCATTTTCAAGTCCCAGAACTCCCAGGGGAGCACATTAGGGAAGTCAACTGTTCTTTGGTGTCACTTTCCGGCATATAAGATTTCATCAGGAAACACCTCAGTCCCCTTCAAAGGCTGATTTTAAAAATGATGACCTGAGGAGATTTTCCTCACGCAGACGCGATCCATGCTTAGTCACCACATAGCCTGCGTCGCTGAACACCCCTTCACTGGGAACACAGCTCCCAAGTATCACCAGGAACATGATGACGGGCCTGGACAGGCGCTTGTCCTTGAGCCTTTCCTCCACCAGATCAATTGGTCAGGCCTAAAACACATTCAGCCAGACAAGTCCCACTTATCTTAAGATATCAAAAAAGTATTAATCTATCACCTGAGGCCCCAGTTGGACTCAGACAAGTATCCAGTTAGCTCCTTTTCTGCATCAGAGGGAGCTGCTGTGTGCAGTGTACATAGTGTTGTACATCTTTTTTTCAATGATGAACATTGGATGGCAGCTGAACCACTGACAAGTTTTTGTCCCTTGGTTGGCAAAAGTGAAACTATATGGATGAGTACGCATACAGCACTGGCCTGATGACCCGGGTCTTTGGAGGTCGTGAGCGACGCGTTAACACTACACAGATTGAATGACGATGAAGCCCGTTTTCAAGCATGGGATGCCCAGGGGGGGGGGGCGTCGGTCTCCGGGTTTGGCAGCATTTCTGCGTGTCCTTCGGACTCCTCGGACGGATCCCCCTGGACCGAACGGTGCCAAACTTGGCATGGGCAAGCATCTCGAGTGCCAAGAAATATTTCAGACTGCGATTTCGAGGCCGTTTTGAGGCTGCCACTGCAGTCCGAGCTGGGCGACCGCCGCCGCCTAAGAAGTGCGACTTTTGGCCGAGGAGCAGGAGGGAACGGCCAAGTCCGAGGAAAAAGAGGGAACCACGGAAGCGATGAACTGACACGAAGCATGTGGACTCAAGGCCTCCTGTACGTAGGTGCTCCTGTAGGTAGGCGCTCCTGTACGTGGGCCCTTCTGTAAGTGGGCCCTCCTGAGTGTGGGCCCTTCTGTCCGTAGGCAGTCCTCCACGTAGGCCTTCCTTTATGTAGGCACTGTCAGTGTAGTTTCAGTTTCGTCGTGAAGCCATGAGACCGTGAAATAGTTAACACCAGGCTTTCCCCCGGGCCCACAGCTCACTCGTGCCATCCCAGAGACCTCGCCGGCTTCCCTTCCTCCACGTATAAAATGGAATCTTAAAGAGATTTATGAAGCAGCGCAGTTTTCGTATGCACGTACGCTGAGGAGGTGCACCAACCCTTCTGACGAGACCACGTGGGCGCGTTGGTGCCGCCAAGGATGGAGGAGGGGGAGGAGAATTTTTTGCCGCCGCAGTTGAAGGTCAATTTCCTCGCCGTTTTTCATGAACCCACTTTCCATTTTCCCCGAGAAAAAGGAAGAAGAGGGGGAAATTTAGATTCCCTCTCTCCTTTACTGAAGGAGGAAGAAGGAAAACTCCGCAAGAAGCCCTCTTTTCTCTCGATCCACCATTTCTGGTAAAATAGGCCGCAGTTTTCTTCTCCATGAGGCTTCAGGAAAGACAAAAAGAGTTTAGGAAGTAGTACTTCTGCGGGTTGAAAGCCAATTTTTCAGATTGGATGGGGCGTATGGGAAGATGCTATCTGTCTCCACCACTGCGTAGTAATATGCCCTCTTTTTTTGACAAGAGAGCGCCCCTTATGCCCGGGTTCGATTTATTCCCTATTTGATAGAGATTAGGCCTACCCCCCTACCCCCTGGGCGGCCCATTTGGGCCTGGGTCGTTTAAAAAATTTCTCTCGCTCTTTTTCTGCGTGGCGTGAATGCAGACGACTACATTTGGCTGCTTTATTTACTGCCATCTGTGCTGTGACCAGAATAGACTCCATTATAATGTCCATTTTGCCAAGAAAAGGAGCCCTCAGTCAGACAGATTAAGAGAGCTAAATAGGACATGAATCACTTTTTTTTATACTCCCCATTGCCTCAAGTACTGACCACAGTGGGTGGAATAGCCAGAAAGGGGTTGGACGATCCGCTGGCTCTTCGACAATTCTTACTTTCTGCTTTTTTTCATTCTCTATCTGGTGGAGCTCACACACCCACACACGTACACCCACCCACACCCACACACCCACCCACACACACACACACACACACACATGTAGTTGAAGGCAGACATAACAAAACTCTTGCTTTCTTTCTCAGACCCTCACTGCATGCGCGTTGGCGCTGGAAATGAAGACAGTGCTCAGTCGAGCAAATGGGCAGAAGCAGCAGGCCCGACGAAAAAAAAATACCAGCTAAAAAGCGGCAACAGCACAGACTGAAGTAAAAGGACAGAAGATGGTTTCGTTCCTCTTCCACTTTTTTTGGTCCTCCATATAAAATAAACGCTGGTCTTGCCATCAGCAATGGACCCTGGGGTTCTTCTTTAGGCACCCACGGCCTCGTCACAACTGACTCTGCGCTTTTTTAAATTTTTTATTCTTTTGCGACGACTCAACTGACTTATTTATGAAGGCTACGCACACACACGCGCGCGCCGAGAATTCGCGTCTGAGGGCGCGCACGTGAAGCCGTCGTAAAGATTCGCAGATCCAAGCCCTGTTGATTTATGCCTGAGCAGATCTGCTTTTCCAAGGTAGTCAAAATGAACCTCTGTTTGCACTAGCCCGTGTGAAACTTAATTGTTTTCGCTAAGGACCCAATGGATGTTTTGCTTGGTCGGACTCTTGGCTGTGTTCAAAGTGTTTTCCACACGACCTTTCTCTTTTCTTTGGGAGGGGGAGATGACCAAGGGGGCGTTGGTGACGAAGAGAGGCCAGAACTTCTTTCAAGAAGTTCACACACTTCTCCCCTGAGGGGGGTAACATCCTGTTATTTCATACAATGTCCCTCCTCACAGGAGATCTTGGGGACTGACGATCCATTCACCTAAGTAATAATGTATCTCTGTAGTTTTCCTTTCTATATAAAGCACTTTAGTATGATAGCCCCTTGTTTGTGTGAGTGCGCCAACTGTACCTGAAGCATGCACAGAAAGAGAGAAAAAACACGTCGTTGGGCCTAATGCATGCGTGTTTGCTTGGCATTACTTACCTACCCGAGAGGGAGAAGAGAAGACAACCGCGTATCTGCATGTGTGCGTATGTACATAGTGCTCTGTGCATAGAGGGCGTCCTGAACACCAACAACGCGTAGAGCATCAGGGCATGTCTGCTTCAACGTGCGGACGCTTCACGTTCGACTAAGAACTTACACATTGCGCCACTCATTTTTGGGTTGTGAGCTGCTAAGGGAGTCACTGTACTTGGTGTCTCCTTCGTCTTTGTCAAGAACCCCTCGGATCTACAGATTACAGTCCTATAGAAATCTTGTGCAAGAGCTCATTCGTCCATGCGTACTCGTGTGATCCCGCCCCTCCCCCCCTCCCACCCCACATCTCCTCCCAATTCAATTTTTAGGTCGTTTCTCATTCACGCCCATTATGCACGCAGGGATGTGTGAGAGAGATGCGCACAAATTGAACGAGATAGAAAGAGAGCAGACATCAGAGAGCCTTCAAGCGATGAGGTGAGAGATGAGAAGGAAGGATTATGCCTTAGCTGGAAAATGGGTCGCCCACTTTTTTTTCGCACCATGTCATATTGATGCGTGCGCGTCTTCAACACTCCAGGTTCGCTTTGCGCTGTATCGTGTGCGACACTTTTACAAGCCGACGTCAGAGACAACAAATGCCACTAAATGTCCTTCATCCAATGTCACATCGTGGCTCTGAGTTTTCTTTTAGCGGAAAACAAAAGTCAGCTACAGTCATCACCAAGACCATTGTCTTCAGTGACAAAACGTGTGGATAAAGTAACAAGCAGCCATTCATCACGCTGCGTCAGCACCGACCATGTCTGGGATGTCCCTGTACGCGATGAGCATCATTTCCAAGCATCCAGCTTCAGTAGTGATGCATGGTGTCATTGCTTCCCATGGAAAAAAGTGTCCCCCCCATTCCACGAGGGTTAAAAATGAATATTGATGCCTACATTAAAATATTGGAATGTAAAATCCTTCCATGACTGAAGAAGGGCAGCTAAATGTTGTTACCCTTTTTTTTTCTTGCCAAGTCTACATGTCGAGGTGTCGACATAGCGGACACTGCACCTCGGTGCATGTTGTTCCAAAGCTCAGCCCCTTGCCTCGACATGTGCAGACTACAGTGCTTGGGGCGCTGTCACACATGTGTTAGATCACCAACTGCTGACACGTGCTGGCGCGAAATTTCCCGCCACTGCACTGTACGTGCGTACGTGCCGTGCGTGGTACACATGCACAGGTTGTACTTCTCTCCGGCTGCTTTGCCCGCTGATCTCTTCGTCAGAGGCATCAGTTTGCTGTCCTCAAGACTCTCTTCTTTCCCTTGTCATCTCCACAGCGAGAATTTGACGTCGTCGTCGACGTCGTCGTCGTCGTTGTCGTCGTCGACGACGACGACGTCCTTGTCCCTCTTTTATCGCGGTGCTTTCCCCACTTTGATGGTTGCTGCCGCTGCGTGAAAGCGAATTGGATGAGGCGGAGAAGGCCTATATAGGCATCGTCGTCGTAATGCGAAAGGAATTTGATCGGGCCTCTTTCACTGAAGAATGAAGGAGAATAAGACGCACTGGAACTGGCATGCATAATCTCCTTTGTAGGCAGTACAATGAGCAAAAAAGTTAAGGGCTTCTTTTCTTCTTGGAGTATAGAAAAGTGCTTCACAAGCCTTTCTTGTGTTTCTCGTGACAGTTGGGGATGGGTCGGGAGTCGATCACGCGGCAGCCGCCGCCAAGGACAAGACCATGTCGGGCCCGCGGCGCATCTACCGCCAGCGCGCAGGTTGAGAGTACATCCAGCCTGAGAGGTTCTCTACTCTCCGGGTCCTTTTCTTTTCTGTCTGGAATCTCAACGATACCGTGTGGGCAGCATGATGTCATATTATTCTTTTTCATGTCGCTGTAATGATAAGCTCTCGGCGTAAACTTTTTGGGAGACTCGACATTCTATTACATATTTAGGTTGCAGTACGTGAAAGTTCACTCCACTGTTTTAGTATGCAACTTTCGAGGAAAGTTCCTATCTTTTCCTGGTTTTTTTTTCTCATTGACTTTCTGCGAAGTATTTGCGTATGTAGACAGAAAAGACTAGACAGTCTGATCTCCGGGTAGAGCACATCTTGCCGACTTTCGTGGTTTATGGCACGCAACTTTTGCTGAGGCCCCTCGCTCTACCTGGTATGTGCGTCACGTATTAATTTCCTTACTTACTACCTGCGATGTCGAGGTACGCCCGCGCTAAGAAGAACTCGCACAAAAAGTGAACATTTTTCAGTCGACCACAAAAATGTTCTTTTTCCATTTCCTCTCCACACATGACACAGCTCTGCACTGCACACCTTGTACGCACAGCACTCACGGCTTCTTCACGCCATTTTTAGATCAATCAGGCACACTTCCTGCTCATTAAGGGGGGAGGAGGAGGAAAAGAAAAGGAAACCTGATGGTTCGGTGGAAAATTTTCCTTTCGTTTGCCCAAGAGAACCTTTACTTTTTTTTTTTGGGGGGGGGGGGGGGAGGAAAGCTCGAAGAGGTCGGTCGCATTTCCCTCTACCCGCAATGGCCACTGCTGTTCCCCTGCCTCTCAGAAAACGATCACTAGTGTAATTTGTCTCCAGATTGTAGTCATCAGCCAAAACGACTGCGTACAAGGGAAAGAAACTGATTGGAGTCAGGAAGAGGAACGCGTGCGCCGGGGTGAGGGTGCATCCACACTAGCACACTGGCACCAGATGCTTGGTCCTACCTCTTTGTTCTACTTCTGAGCCTCAGGCAGGAGCTAAAGGATTGACGACGACTCCGAGCTGCCTTTGCAGTTCGTACTTTCCACATGTATACACGTATGTATGCATTGACATACAATTGTGCATTGGGCTGGACCCCCAAAACATGGAATTCGCCCGGGTGCATCTCAGTTACCTGAGGCCACATCAGGAAGATGTAGTTAAGTAGTTTAAAAAAAAGGACCACCATTCCTGGATGGTAGTAAAGTTCAACTACGTAAGTTCAGTTCATAGCGGGGTGTTCAGCTTTGCAAAAGCTTTGTTTTCAGTGTTATTTGACTACAGTTTAGCATCTGGAAAGTGTCTAAGCAGGTCTAATTAGACCTAACATCTTAAGTTTAGAGACAGAGAGGCCAGTCCAAAACTGTTAAGTTCCTCATTCCACTTGACTAGAATGGACTCAAATGGAGTCTGGCAACAACTGTTACAAATATTAACAGCAGGAATAATTTTTTTGTGCTGTGCATCCGACACTGCTGTCCGTAGTGACGCACCTCAAGAGTTAGCTCGTTTGGAGGGAAGGGCCACGCCAAGTTTGGTTTGACCATCCAAGTCCGTCTAACATTCGTTCAGCTTTTTGGAGGAGAAAAAGTTACAAAAAAGTAGAGAATGTGGGAATGAGAGGAAACTAATTTGAATTCTCGCAGCCATTTGTACGAGTCCTCGACGGCAGGGGGGGAAAAGGGGGTTGAGGAATCCAATTTCATACTTGGAGGGGCCTCCCCAGAGTAGTCAAATGTAGCCCCGGAGTCTTTTTTCACACCACCGCTAATGTCTGCCCGGCCTCCCCGTTTGAGAAGGGCTGCGAGGCCTCCGGGGCAACGACTGCCCAAAGATTGAGCTTTAATCCCGTAACTTTCTTGTCCGACCAATATGCGCTGCGTGCGAGCATGAGCGAGCGCACCCTGTGCAGCTTAACGCGACATTTCCTCTGTGTTATAGGCATGAAAACTGTGGTCGGTGTCGTCGGCTACCCAGCCGAGTTGGAATGTGACGTCACTCCCACCAAGGCCAACGATCAACTCCAGCTCATTCTCTGGTACAAGGAGGGACACAGTTCGCCCATATACACGTAAGCACAAACATTAGTGTGTGTGTGTGTGTGTCGTATGGCGGGTGAAGAGAGTTAATAGCAGGGGGAAATTTTTAAACGATACCCACGTGGTTAATGTTTGTGGCAATGTGACTTGCAGATGGTATAAAGGTGACTGCCAGGCCAGTCAGCCCTAGCCGAAATGGGCTAAAAGGGCCGATAGGCTTGAAATTAACATTGATGAAGGTCGATGCTTGATTTAACGTTTTAAATCTCATTTTTTCTTCACGAGAACCACTTGCTGAATCTAAGACAGTCCTCATGAAAAGTTAGAGTTTAATCGGGCTAGACACGGTGATGTCAGGCGGTGACAACGAAACACGACTTTCCTTTATAGAGATAGATAGACTCCCAACTGTTACGAGGGGCGTCTCAGACCAACCCGAGATATGGGCTGTATTATAAGACCAGAGTTGACGTCAGAAGCATTTACTGCAGAATGAGTGTCGAGTGTTAGGATATTTATGGTGTAACTGACTGACAAAGTTGGCAATGGAGATGTGAACAAAGAAGTGGTGAACGAATATCGTATGTACGTACCGTCGGATCCATATCGAATGGTACACACAGACCAGGAATGTGCACAGAAATGGGACCGAAAGCAACATAGGTTTCACTGTCAATGGCAACATCCAAAGCCTTCCTCAAAACCTTGCAATGTGGACCGAAAATAGCACTACAATTTGATGTGGACCCATCCAGAATGTGAACATAACAGTTATCTTGCTTGTTTTCGAGGACAATGAAATTTCTTGAGGTTGGCAGCACAATTGGAACCTATTGTGATGACTTATAAAAAAAACATTCTTTCAAATCGAAATCACTGAGCAGCTGCAGGATATCAAAGAAAGACAGTTGGAGAAACGCCTTCAAGGCAGCAAGCAATGGCAGCGCAGGCTCTCCTTTCAAAGGCAACGATGCACGGAGGTGACAGCGCAAGATGCCTAGGCAGGGAAAAGGCCGTCTGAGGCCTACGAGCTGTTGGTGGAGGCCTATGGAGAGACTGCCATGTGGCAGACTCAGGTGTTTGTCCCCTTTTTGGCGGTGGAAGGGTGTCTTTGACAGCTCCACCACAACTGGCCTTCGACCGTGTTTGAGAAATGGCTGAAGAGATTGGAGAAGTGCCTTGAGTTGGAGGCGGAGGATGTATGTAAATAACGGAGTATTATATTCCTCGTATTATATACTTTCGAAACTATAGCCAAATCTGTGTAGGCTTATGCGAGACACCCCTCGTTTCCAGTTTTCTCCGCACCTACGTGGGGGGGGGTTCGAGCTCTTTTCACTTTTATAACAAGTATACTCAGTTGTATGACAACTTCTGGCTGTGACCTTTTTGAAGTCGCATCTTTAAACCTCTGCAAACATACGTATGTGGAGACTGCATAACGCTACCTCGATTGACACGAACAGGTTCGATGCCAGGGACAAACCCTCCCTGACGTTGGCGGTCCACTACACGGACGACTCCGTCTTCGGCGGGCGCGCCATGATGCACATCCCCGCGGGTGAGGGAATCTCCTTTTCGAAAAAATACCGACAGGACGGCAAGGAGCGCAAGAAGGGCGCGAGACTGATCATAGACAGCCTACGACCTGGAGACGCTGGTTTCTACAAGTGCAGGACAGACTTCAAGAAGTCCCCGACCAGGAACTACCGGCTCAACATGAGCATCCTCAGTAAGTTGGTGACTAAGGTGCAAAGCAATGCCTACTTCAGTAACGTTAGTCAGTTAAAGTATTCGTTAAAACTTTGCCTTCAGTGGACCAGCTTTAGACTTCGGCCAGGTAAAAAGGGTGCCATTGCATTAGGTAAGCCTGATCAGCTCACGTGCGTTGTCTACGTACGCACACACAGGGGAGAATGAGAGGAGACTTTTTTCCTTGAGAATGACTTTTTTCCTTAAGAAAATGCACACTCACTGGTAGTTGCAAGTGATGTAGCAGCTAAGATCACACTCCATCAGGCTGCAGTTGTTCTACATGAAAAGGTGCTACCACAGGGCCATCATGTTGGAGTAGACCAAGGGGGGCTGTCTGGGGGACATGGGTAAGGATGTTGTATAGCAACATTTATTGAAGTCGAAGATAACAAAGGCTTTACAAAATACTACCCTTCTGAGCTAATGAGTGCTACTAGACTTATTTTTAACACAATGGATCAATGTGTTTCATGCTGAGCGTGGTTTCATTACAAAAAGTAGGCTTTACTTACGTTTTGGGAACAGAGTATTTGTTTGATGAAAAGTATCCGGTTATTCCCAAATTTCAGTGGTTCTCGAGTGAGGCTTGAACACTTTTTTATTTTATTGGGAATGAGTGAAAGAAAAGTGTTCAGGCCTCACGAGAAGACATCGAGTTCAATTTGCAAGTGAGAATGAAGGTAACTACTGATTCTTTGTCAAAAATGTAATTTCCTTTAACGAATCGACTTTCTTCACACTCCATTTGCAGTACAGTCATTCCCCGAGAAATCAGCCCCTGAATATAAATTTTTTGCCATTTAAGGAAAGGCTTGCTCGTAGTCAAAATCAGTGAAAAAATAACTTTTTTTCTGATTGCTGAGTGAAAAAAAGTCCATCAGTTACAGAAAAGTGTACTTATCAACAACTTTCTGTTCAGCATGGTCACATCTTACAACAAAATCTTCCTTTAGTGACAGTCACACTCACCGGACCTTATTTTCTACCGATGAGTTTACATTGTGGAAATAAGATCATGTTTGCCCAGGGGGGCCCACCCTAATAATGCGCACACGTGGTTGACGTCAAGCTTAAAATGCTTTCACAGAAAGTCACCATGCAAATTTGGTACCCCCGGGCATGAGCATGGCCTTTCCCCTTTTCCTTGTAGCGTGTGTCCTGCTGCTGTCGTATGTGGAGAAATTGATGTACAACATGTCAAATTTCCTTTCCATACAGGCTAGTAGAGGGTGGCCTGGCAAATTTCACGATGATACATGGAAAGAGCAACATTGACTGAAAATAGACCAGATATTGGTTGATCACACGTCAGCCATGATCCTCCCCTGTCATCTGCCGTCCACCGCAGCCTCTTGGGGGTGAACATGACCAGCCTGGATAGGCTGCACTTTTATCTGCGACCGATGTTGTGCAAGACATCTGATCAGGACCTTGTACTAAACAACAACAGCGTTGAACCAAAGTCTGCGGATAAGGTCCTTGCCATTGTAGTATTTCACGTGATGGCACAACTGACTCAGCCAGACATTTAGTAAGGAAACTTGTCAGAAAAGCGTACACTCTTGCACCCCGTTGTCAGAGCCACAGGTTCTTCTGCAACTTCACGTCAACGCAGCTGATGATCATGGTTAACTGATGGAGCCATGCACAAACACCGGTCTCCAGCACCATAGTCAGTTGCAAATATGCCGACAACCACAGAAGAGTCTGTTGCTGACCCTCAATAGCAGATGCTTCTGAGATCCAGCTCATCACCGTTCAATGTGTAACATGAGTCATCTACAGATGTCAGATGATGAGTTTTGGTGCTGTTCTCTCTCTGCGTTCAGATTCTCCCATAAACAAGATGATTATAATGATGGAACACCTTTAAACATTGTGCCGTCTCATTGAACGATGACCAGAGAGCAGCACTTTTTAGTACAGGAATCTGACGGACCCAAAGTAAGAGAATAAGTGAGGGGTCATGTTCCCTTCTCCCCCCCCCCCTTGTGACGACTCAAAACGCGAGCCCTCCTTTCATTTCCTGCTTGTCCACTCCCAACGAAAGAGAGGAGAAGCCTTTTATTCCTCAGTCTTTTTATTCCTCCCCCCTCAATTTTCCGCCGAATTCACGAGAAGCCGCAAACGTGATTATGTAATTCCGTCTTTTCCTCTTATTTCTCTTCCTACATCACCGCAGTCTTGCGTGAGCAGGGGGAAAACGAGCTTCTTCTGCCCCTCTTGTTGCTCCCCTCCCCACCGCTGAAGAGAATATACATACGAGTACACAAACACACACTTATACTAATGTAAGACACACAAATCCCGCCAACTCAATCCAATTTGTCGGATTGACAATTAGTCGCTTCGCTCTTTCTCTCGCCACTACCGGGTGTCCCGACCAGCTCGACTCCGACAAGATCAATCAAGGCAATCTGAGGTTGTACAGTCACATTACTGCTGCTCTGTTCAGTGTCGACCCAGACATTTCTCATAAAAGCATGACTGTGCCCCCAAAGCATTAAACTGTTCGAGGTGGGGAAGGACTTTCTGGACACCCGGTACTGTTCATCGTCTTCTCCCTCCCCCCCCCCAAAGGGTTCTGCAGAGCATGTTACACCCTCGTATGATTATTCTCCTCGGCCGAAATTACGCCAATTTTTAGAGAAATTTGTGTTTCATCAATCACGATGAAGCTGACAAACTAATGCGGCGTAACTGTGGAGAAAAAAGGAGGGGTGGGGGGAACTGAGCGGGGATGGGATAGAAACCGGATTAAGGCTGTTGAGCCCGGAGCTCCTCATCGTCGTGAACTCTTGGCTTGCGTCCCTCCACACGGGGTGCACGTGATTGCGGCCGCAATGACAAAGTCGTGCACGCATAAGCTCATCTACTCACGTCCGCTCGCACAAGTTTGACATGTCATTATTTACGTTGCATGACGGCCTTTCTTCGTGGTAACGGCGCTTCTTTCCCATTTTTCAGTTCCGCCGCAGAAGCCCATTATCCACGACTCAAACGGCCACCGCGTGACCTCGAACCTGGGTCCTCTGCGAGAGGGTGAGGCTCTCGAGGCCACCTGCACAACCTCGGGAGGTGAGAGAGAGAAAAAAAAGGAGGCAAAATGCAATGTGGCGCTGGCAATCAAGCATGCAAGCCAGTGGACGCTTAAGCTGCTGCTTTGAATAATAGGAACAGCCAATAATGCGGGGAGGGGGGGGGGTCTTGGTCCACAAGCACAAGTTTTTGCTGCCAAAAGTAATTTTCCGCCATTTTTTTCTCAAGCCTGGTAAAATATCGCCTATGAGAGGGTGGAGGGAGGGAAGCCTTTGTTACAAGTACAACTCCAATGCGACACAAGCGCACGGAGGGAGAGAAACTGCAGTGCTGCAGAACTTTTTCATCCACAGAAATCTCCTGCTGGTTGACGCGAATTGAAATTCAAAGTTTTCACTATTCTTTTACTGATGCTGCTGTGCTGTAGACAACCGCGGTACGTACTCATTATGAAAATTGGCGGAGAGCTCCAGATCATCGTTCTGGGCCATTTGACTTTTGCCTACCTTCTTTTGTCTACTAATGCAGCTGTGTTTGGACTTCTGCTGTAGTGTGCGCAATACGGTTTAGTACCAAAGTGTCGGCAACACCTCTTGATAAGTGACCACATGACCTAAAGGTCATCACTTTTTTCTTTAATGTCGTGTCTTATTCACTGTGAGAATGGAAATACCAAACCACATTATGCTCTCCAAAACTGAGAAACACACGGCCAAATTCAGGAAATAGTCTATATTTCCCAGCTTTGTGCTCTGCTCTGCACTGAACTGCGCTGTGCCACTCCCGTCCACTACAGCTGATTGACTCATGAAAGAAAAAATCAGCCGTCGTATTACAAATTGCATTGCTGTATGTAGGCTTTATATTCCTCGTGTTGGTCCTCCTCGTTTGATGTGTCCTTGGCCTTATATTGCCCTGAGCCCCCCTCCCGGCATCAGACAACATAACACATCGAACTGACTCAGACCAAACTGTCCTACTTCACAGTGGTGTTAGATACAGTGGTTAAACATCTGCTTCGGTATGACTGATAACCCTTGCAGCTTAGAGTGGTGACGCAAACTTTCACGATAATTTATTCAAAACCTTGGGCGACCTCAAAACCAGGGCCCATCGACTATAGATGGGTGCACAAGGGTTGGAACTGACATATGTTGACTGAGTTTGTCCAATTTTATTTGAGAGGCTGAACTTTGATTCTTTTTACCCCTCACCGAAATTTAGGTACACCTTATCTGACTCCAGCAGTCCAACATCTCACCAATCTGGACCAAATTGCTGGATCCTCACATTCAATGACCGTCACTGATTCTAATTCCACCTCCGGCTGACGCAATCAGACGCACACTTACGCACGCGCGACAACTACACTTTATTTCACGACACTCTGCAGAGTACTAAAAGTTAAATCCAGTCGACCGAGGGTAACGAACTTACGGGACATTCCTACGCATGACGTTGTAAGAGCGTCCCACAGTCTAGATACCATTCTCAAGTCTGGATGTCAACCCTTGCTCCCTCTTCATACAGAAATAGATTTCTGTAAATAGATACTAGGCATAATTTAGCGCAAGCTGCATCAGCCTTGCGATTGCTGCCTCTACCCTTTCCCCACCTAATGTGTCCTGGTTTCATCCGTGCCTCCAAAGTTGGTCGAGGCGTCATCGTCAACAAACGAGGCAACGGCGAATGCCTACTTAAACTGGGACTTGGTGTAAAGTTGCCTAACTTTAATTCCTCCAAACTTGCCTAAAGCCTTCTACACTATGATGCTTACTGTCCGTGTGTGTGTAGCTTAAAGAGCCTCTAATGCGGCCTTCCTGCCGAGCAAAAGAAGGGGAGGCCTTCGCATGACCTTTGATATTGCATCACGCAACAACGATCAAAATGGTGACCACGGCCAGGTCTCTATGGCCAGTGCCAGTGCTGTACAGGGTGTCAAGAAGTTGACGCAGCCTTCCATGTATCTCTCCTCATGCGAGCAAGCATCTTCTGCCTCTGTTTGCACAACAGAGGCAGAAGATGCTTCTGAATAGGTTCTGATCCTTCAGCAAAGAGTGTTGCGGGATTGTTACGTTTTCATACGTTTTATATTGTACACACGTTGCAAAATGTGGACGGGAATCGACCGAACTCGGACGTCGTGCTTCTCCCACTTGAATGGGGTCAAGAGAGGGGAGAAGCCAAGTCATGCTGAATATGAGCGACTTGGCGTCCAGATGCTGAATGAGCAAGAATTAGAATTGATGTTCGGTGCTGAATATCTCACACCTCCCGCCGCAACTCGAGATGTATGTGACTGATTGACATACTGGTCACGTGGTAATTGTTAAGCCACGTTTGAGTTCCCCAGGACGTGGACTGGTAGAGCTGACAGTTGAACCCTTGGAGGGGGGGGGGCGTGACGGTTGGTGCCGGTGTCGAAGTTGAGCTTGGTGTAGAACATGACGATGGTGAACAATGAACGCGGTAACACTGATGACCATTGTGGGTATTCAGCTTGAAGAAGAACAACATGAGTTAGGTTAATCAACCCAAGCGTAAACACCCGGGGCGCTATGTCTGTCTCTGTGCATGGCCCTTGATTAGGTTTCCAAACATCCCTACCCGTGTTGCTGTCCTGAAACTTTTGAAACCTGACATTTCTACTTAATGAAGCTAATTTGGGGACACGCAGTATAAGCAGTCTGTGATAAAATTATATTAATTTCTGCCAGGTCGACTAACAACCCACTTTAAGGCCTTCGCTGCATCAGCCCCACCACCTGGTGCACTTGGCAACCATCACAGGAGCAGCAAGACAAAACCTTAACAAATTGCAGGAATTGCTCAAAATTACACTCGCAAGCCCGACGGAATGAAACAGCTATAAAACTTTGGCTTCTCGTCGCTCTTTTTTGTTACCTTTGAAGAACCTCGTAAGTCTTGCCTCTAACCAATGACTTACTTTTCTTGCCCACGCTCTCCTTGTTCTCCTCCTGCTTCATAGTTGGGTAGTGGATAGGGACAGTGCCAAAAGCACAAGCAAGTCAGCCCCGCAGGCAATTGTTTTATAACACCTGAGTGGGTCAAACGCCTGAGGCCGCAGCCAGAAGAAGCAGGGGGAGTCAAGCAGCCTTTTTTTGTGAAATCGCAGAAGAAGCTCTCGAGATTTGTGAGCTGCCAGGAGAGGTCATCCTGCTACCAGACACTCGCATTTCTTAGTCAGAGCCACACATCCTATTCACGCTTGCTCAATTTTTAACTGCTTTCCTGATGAAGACGAACTATCAAGGGATGTCTCCTACATCGCAGAGTCAGCTGGTGAGTGAGAAAGTGGTATCAGTGGTACGGGTGTGTGCGTATAAGAAGACCCGATGCTTTCCACACTGAAGTGGACATCACTCAAGTCAGGCTTCATAAATCAAATGGAACAGCTCCTATAATTGGGTCAGCGTCCAGTGGGTCTGGAGCCGGACTCTCGGCCAGACAAGATATGCACTGTTGACACGCATAGTCTGGATTTGCAGACGAAGTCTTGGCACGGTCCCTTGGTGTGACTTCTCTCATTGGAAGGATAGTACGTAAGAAAAACCACTTGAAGAACAATCGAGAAAGTACAAAGACGTCTCCTTGATCTTGTCGGGTGGAGGCCCCTTCCCTCTTTGTTGTGTAGAACCTCTCTTTTCCACTACTTTTGTATTCCTTGACAAAAGGGAGTCCCTCCGCAGTACACAGCCTTCTTTGTCATTCATTCTTCTTTGAGAAAATAAATAGTGAAGTAGCTGGCTTGATTATAAGAGAATTCCCACCTGAGCTTTGTACCGTAGTGCAGCTACAGCTGCCGGAGTGCTATACCACTTAGACACGACAAAACTTAACAGTACAACAGTGAATAGTGACAGGGAGAGTCTATTTACCAGAGAAAGTGTTATAACGCCAGCCTGCGCGGCGTGCGCACAGCTTCTGGGGAGTCCACATCAAATTGTACACACACACCAGCAATCTCTACAGAAATTAGACCAAGAGTAACAAACAGTCAAGGTTTTCACTGTCAATGGCAACGCTTTTACAACTATAAGTTGGATGATTGATGATTGTAAGTTATAATCATCCCAAGCCTTCGTAAAACCGTGCAGTGCGGACCAAGCATAACACCACAATTTGGTGTCCCCCCGTAAAAAAGAACGGAACAGACTGTGATCTGGCTTCTTTGAGATGGCAATGAAATTTCTTGAGGTTGGCCGCAGAATTGGGACATACTGTGATGACTCTTTACAATGATAATAAGATCCGCCGTGCAATATGTACTGACAATGTACAGCGTGCAATTTATGCTTGTCACTCGTCAAAAACTTGAGGAAAAAGCACAATCGCCTCTCGATTTAGTCAAATTAGATTTTGTAAAAGCGCCCTATTGAGTCAAGTCATCTCTGCTTACTGATATTTTACTTTGTCTAGGTATTTCATTTAGTCAAGTAAATTTGGGAACCTTCACTACAAAAGAAACTGGTAAAATCAAGTCATTTTCAGCATTCTCTCTAAGCACAAAGACAGTGAAACCATAACACCCCAGTAAAGGTATCAAAGCAGAAGAAAATGAAAGTGTTGAGCTGCCATCTTGGCCTTCACAGGGGCCAAATCATCGACATGTCAGTTAACCGAAAATAAGATAGAATCACAGTTGAGCAATGTTGGAATGATTGAACGATGCATAAAACCATTAATTCGTTGCTGCATCAAACCCCTGTGATGCAGGCATCACGTCTGTGAGTAGTCTGTTCCTCATCTAGATCCCTAGGATAAGGGATTTAGGTAATCCTTCGATTAGTCAAAACCTTTAATTAAGCCCAGCTTTTGCTTGTGACCACTGACCTGACTAAATCGAGAGTCGACTTTCCTTGGCGTCACCGAGATGGGGATTCTTCCCCCACCCCGGAGGTGCTGGCACGTCCACGTACGCGGCGTCCAGTGCGATCCAGCTCCGCACGAACACACTTGACTGGGACGCCGCCAGTGACATGGCCTGTCCGTCGACCACAGGAAAGAACAACGCACCTCAACGTCAGACATTGGCGTTTCCTCACCTTCTCTGAACAGAGTCCATTTCCCCCGGGATTGCCCGGGGAGGGGGTTAATGATTCTCTCCTCCACCCCTGCCAAAATTGCTGTCAGATCAACGTGAGTACGTACGTACACGCTCTGTACAGGAGGTGAAAGCAGTTTTTACTCCGATACCAAGTAGCCAGTCACGGTGGGATTGGCAACTCTCAGGGAGAGAGATGGTGAAGAAGAAGCTACCCAAGCACACGCACGAGGGGTAGACAGGGCTGGAGGAGGGGGGGTTCGGAATATTTTTGCATACAAAAGGGCGGCGAAACTCCTTCTCATGGCTTATTGCTCCCTTTTTCCCTTTCTTTTTTCTTCTCCCCCACCATGCCCATGGGCTACACGCCATTGGGCACGTTCACAAAAAAGAGGAACGCTACCGACTACACTGCCGACGCTTCCGCATGCGTGATTAACGAGAAGTCGAGTTTTATGTACTGCTCCACAATACGTCTACCGTGTTTGTACACGGCCAGAATGATCGCTGTGAGGACGACCAGGATGAGCACGAACCTTGATACCTAGGACTGATGTGACTGCTAAGTTGTCGGGCTCATTTCTTGCCCGATAAGGGTATCTGGGGTCAGACAGTCGTTCTGCCCCGAAAGTTTTTGCCACGACCATTTTTTTTCGAGGAACTCCATTGCTGTCGGGGTCCCTGCCCTAGAAAGGACGTAGACGATGGGGGGGGGGGGGAGGGGGAGGGCTCCAATGACTTGGCATTAGGAAAACTTAGCTAATGTAGTCAGCCGCCCGACCCATCTCTGGGGTCGTGCTTTTTTAGTGCAGGGATCCCACTTTCCATAGCGCAGCATTGACACGTGTACAAGTGGAACATTTCGGAACCTGTTGGAACTTCAAATTGGAACACTTCTTGTACCATCCGAACGTTCGACTGACAACAGCTGGTTACGACGAATCAAGGTCCAGTTGGAATGTCCCGTGCGTGCAGAGAGTACGGATAATGGATGATCTCATCTACTCTGGCTGTTTTTGGTCTCAATCATTATTTGTTGTGCACGAGATGGGATACGTTTAATGCGAGCCCTTCTGCTCTCTGCCCTCCCATCTTACTTTGGTCGGACTCAGACGCACGTGTCTATATAACACGTGTACTCACTGCCTCTATCGATCCTCTTTAATGCCACAATCCTACCTTGCCAAATCCTGACCATCCCTCCTTAATTGATAAATCTCCCAGGTCGAAAAGTAGGGGAAATGGAACTAGGCAAAAAGTCTTTTTTTGCCTTTCCTCTGCGTCTTTCGGGACTGATTTGTCAGTCCTGCGAAGACTATCCTGACTTTCCTTGTAAACATAGCTGGGAGAAAGAGGAGGGATAGAAGTGGAAAGTAAGAAATCCCCACGGAATAGGCAAACCTTCCGTGTGTCACACCCTGCATCTCCGCCATCGTCGTCCTAGGTGATGGAGGAAGCGTCAGAGCAGCTCCTCCATCTGTGTCACTCATTAATGCAACAAGGTTTGCTCAATTAGGTCCGAGGGCTAAAATGTAGCGATAACCGCTAAAACGTCTCAAAAGTGCGGGTGTGAAGAAGTTTTGCTCACTCTGGCTTTCTGGCAGGTAAACCCTCACCGCGCCTCAGCTGGTGGCGCGAACACTCGCTGATCGACGACTCCTACGAAGTGCTCAACGACGGCGCCACCGCCAATGGCCTGAGGCTCGAGAAGGTGAGCAGAGCCGACTTCGACGCCGTCTTCACCTGCCAAGCGGTCAATAACAACCTGAGCATCCCGGTGTCCACCTCCATCAGGCTCGACATGACATGTGAGTGAGACTCAGACTTTGACTGCTGCAATGTAGTAAAGGAGGGAGCCTGCACTGTGCCTACTACTTATGTATAACACCAGGTATAACAAATTTATAAATAGAAAACTTACTGTAAGGTGACCTGTGAAGCTGTGTACTGTGCAGCGCACACATTTATGGCCAACTTGTTTTCTTGTAATTGTTATGATGGTTGCACCGAGAGCCTGAAGCGTAGGGGTCGATGCAGACAGGACTTGGGACAGCTCAGTCAAGATTGAATCACAAGTCTACTTCTATGCGTACGTAGATCAGGAAGGATAAGGTAGAATACGTATGTTCAATGGTATTCGCACGTTCAAAAGACTGATATTAAGAACAGCTCAAGAGTATCACGTACAGCTCAAGAGTACTCATGTACTTGTGAGGTGCGGATCAGACAGTGAGCATGCGAGAACGTTCCTGCTTGAGCATCTTTTTTCCTGCTTCACCATCATGATGGTTGGAAGCAGAGGAGTCAGCACTCTATCGCTGTTGGAGTCCCTGCACTTTGAAGAGGCCGCAGATGATATTTGAAGGGGGTTGCTGCACTGCACTCCAACGCAAAGACGACGATGGCTGTAAATTAGGGGACCTAAGCTAGGCTGAGCTGAGCGAGGTTAGCTTTATTAGGGCTGAGCTGACCTCATTCAACTAACCTGGTCCAGCTGACCTCGATCAGCTGATCTCGCTTAGCTGAGTCAGCCCAGCTGAGCCAACCTGGCTGAACCAAACTAAACAAAAGCTCACCTCCTTCGGGCTGCTCCACATGCTTCGTACTGGGACCCCGACAGTCTAACAGAGTGGGGATAGTCAATGACGTGGACAAAGTTTCGCTTCAGTCCTGCCCTAATGACGCCGGCACAATTGAACCGTACAAATGTTTGTGCGCACACGGTTCCGATATTATACATTTCCAAGTCCCAGGGGAGCATGATCGAAAAGGAAGTTTCTTTTCCTGCGTCTCCAACACAAAGTGAGAAAGAAGGAAGTTCATTGAGGGCTTCTCCTCGTGGAGAAAAAGTCCCATTTGGAGGAGAAGGAGGCAATGAAATCATGTCACCAATTGACCTCTGTTTCCTTACAAGAATTCGCCATTGGAAAAAAGGCTTTTATTTGTCCAAGAAGTTCTGGGCTAAGTGCTACTTCGATCGACTCCTGGTTCCCTTTTCCTCTCTGCCAAGAGCAGGAGCAACAATATAAAGGGTGGCACCATTCACTTTTAGCTCTCTCCTCCTCACTCACGTAGCTTTCTGGCTGGCTTTTCCCCGGTGGATTTAGCTGTCGCTTCGCTCTTTGTCCAAACTGTTCGGATACAAGGAAAATTCCACTCAAAGGGGTCCAAAAAAGTGACCTCTCGGCAAAAGTACATCCATAAGCTTTCTTATGGAATTTCCAGACCGTCGGGCCAAAGATTTTCTTTTCCTGAAGACCAATACAGTTCCAGGGTGACGTCCATATCGAGTGCTCTTGACCTCAACGGTCATTTTTGATTACGTGCTGTGATGCCGCCAACATGAGGACGCACGCGGAAAATTTTAGACGGGCAGGTTCGTCCGCACCAAAGTTGGCACTCGTACAGGGACGGGAAATGGTAACAAAAATCTGAGCAGAGATAGAATCAAAGTTGATCACCATCTAAATAGTACGAGGGCTTTTTGGTGTCCACTGGATTTCAGTCCTCTCTCAGCCTAGGCTTGAAAGGACCACACTCATTCAGAAGGCAGCAGGCATTCTTGTGCTCTTTTGCCAACATTTTGGCCAAGCGTCTTTTAGAATGACTCAATGCTATCAGTGACTGCAGATTTCTGTTCGATCAACTCTAGTGCATTCCCATCTTTTCCGACAACTCCTTTCCATGGTCCCATTCAAAAATCAAGGGCCAGAATGTCTGCAATGGAGTGGAAAATTGCCTTCTGAATAAGGGTGGTCTTTTTGACCATGAATTGAGCGAAGAACGAAATCCGGTGGACACAGAAGAGACCTGAAGGATTAGAGAAGGATGGTTGTAGGAAAAGATGAATGAAAATAAGCAACAATATGGTCAATGCAATGCGTTGACACTCGACAAAATTTTATTCCCCCACATAAGGAAGGAATAAAGTTCTTAACTCCTTTCCCACTGGTAGTAGTGTCATCTGTAGACGATGCATTTTGCATATTCAACAGTGACTGCCGCAGAGCAGCAAGTTGGCATCTCACAAGTATTTGCCATTGAGGCTTGGCTACAGACTCTTCCGCGACTTTACTAATGGTACACCAGACCACCAGTGTTGACATGAGAGTCCATCACATGATCGGTTAACCCCAACTTATTGAGCATTCTGGCATCAGATACCTGAACAGGAAGTTGCAGAAAAACCTGTGGGGTGCAAAAGTCTATGTTTTTCTGCAAATGAGAAACAAGTTACCTTTCATCATTAAGTGTCTGCTTGAGAAAGTCAGTAGTTGTGCCATTGTATCAAACACGATAATGGGAAATGAGTTATCGACAGACTTGGGCCCAGTAGTGTTTGTACAGATCTCCATTCATGAATGTCTCAGTATCACAGATCGTACTGAGGCCTCTGGCTGCTGAACATGCTCTGGAAACTTCTTTCTCAGGTCACAGTTGATGCAGCAGCAGCACCGGGATCCTGAGTGCAGAATCCTGTGTAACCAGGAATGCAGGAAACCTTCAGTGAAAAGTGTCATTCCTCATCCAGCGCAAGATGAACAGATCAAATGGGTGGAACCAACTGTCATGACAGAGTCCACAGCCTCTTTCGCTGTGCTATTTGTTGCTCCTCGGACCGAAGTTGAAGACCTTCGAGAGCATGAGAAATGATGGATTGATCAACACCATATTTTCAGGAGCCTGAACCTGAGTCCAGTCTTGTTGAAATCCTTCACCAGCTGCGGAACTTTTGTGTGGGCCACGACTTTTTTGTGACAACCACATGTCGTCTTACTTTTACTAAGATGTTCCCTTTCCAATCATGGAAAGGACATGATGGATGGTCGATTTTGGAACTTTCAGGCAAATAAGGTTCTGAACAGTGAGACAATCTCCAAGTCTCTCGTAAGATTCACCGACGATTCTTGACTCCTGGTGTCTCCAAAGACTCCTCATCTTTCCAGGAGTTTGCAGAGCGTTTCTAAGCGAGAAAAGTACAATACCAGAGGATGCCAGCATTTTTTGACAAACTATTGTTTGCAGGATGAAAAAAATCTTAAATTGCCTGCGCCCATCTTTATTTGTGCATAGCCTAAGGCAGTATTCACACGTTCCGGCTTTTCTTTTGCCAGTGACGATGCGCAACACCTAGAGGTAGAGGCATTTTTTACCTATAACCATAAAACCTTCAAGGTAAAATAGAAGGGGAGAAAAAGTCAAAAGCTTCTTTAAGTTCATCTTTCGATCTACCTGGAGGTACCTTCAAAAAATCAAAACAAGACACGCAAGTCCTCCATTGCTGACATTTTTTTTGACAGCTGCATATGTAAGATTTATTTAAGTTTTCCTTCTGGAACACGGCAGTAGCGTGTGACTGGTGAACGGAAAACGGATAGGTAAAAGCTCCTCTCCCTCTGGGTCCTCCGGGTCGTCGTCGGTAGCAAAAACGCACGTGTGACAGCAGCTTAAGCACTCGCATCGACGAACGACGACGTCGGCCTTATCTGTCTCGAGTTCCTGGCTCCAAAGACCAGACACTTGCTGACTTTCCTTGTTCTTATTTCTGTTAAGAAAGTTATATGTTATTGCTACCATTGCTGTTAAAAGTGTTAGCCTTCTTTTGACCGTTTTTTACGACAGAAAGGCTTCTTTTCCTTCTCGGTCATGACAGCTCGGTAACTGCTTTTTGGCACGAAAGTTGCTGTGAGCATGCCCAACACGTCTACGGAGGGATTCCCTTGCCTGACCTTGCTTTCATGGACAGAGCAGCAGCAAGAAGTTTTTACGCAAGTGCCGGAGATGCAAGAATTTGCATTTTTCCCATCAGCCTTGATCTCGGAAATTCAAATAAATGTTGGGTCCTCTGAAAGGCCTCGAGCATACGGGTACGTGTGTATACGAAGACTAGCGCTGTATTGGACTCGGCCCCCGAGCCTCGAGTCAGGGGTTGGGACGATTTGGACACAATTTTTGAGGGATTGGGAAATGAGTCATTTGCACGTTCTGCATCAACTTATGTCACCAATCCAAACCCTCACAGGGTGTCAAATTTGTCTTCTGGCAAGTCAAGTTGCCACATCCACCCGAGTTAACTCGAATCAAACTTCCCCTCCTACTAATCCGAGATGAGTTGGAGTCGTGATCAGAGAATCCCTATTCGAGTCAGGATCATATCTTTTTGGTGAGTCTATGAAATGGTCGTAGGCACTGCTAGGCCCGCCCCGCCAAGATTACAGGGGTGCCACAAAGTTCGAGGGAAAAACTCGGTGATGCTTGGAAGTCTGCCCCAAAAGTATTGATCAAAAAGTGCATACCTTCCTTCTTGAAGAATTTTTAGTGCACATGACTCTCCGCATGCGTCTGACATGTCGGACCGTAAGGAGCTCTCAGAACTTGCCATCCGACACCACCAAAAAGGCTAGAGCAACAGGGACATTCACAGAAACCTGAGGCTCTTAACTTAACGTACACTTTTTACTTTACATGCATGTCCTGTTTACTGGAAGGCTGTGGGCAAATAGCACAATGCATATGTCACTTCGTAAATTTCGTGTGCATTGTGACACCATACACGAAAAATCGAGTGCATTGTAAATCTATTCCAGAATAAACAAGGGAAAATATAAGAAACATCAGCAGCATTGACTCAGCAACTAACTTTAACCTCACTTTTCAATGACAACACTAGAAAGGCAGGCTGTAAAAGTAAAGAAGTGTTCATTAGATCAAGTACAATGGAGATTTCAGTAACTCTGTGGGTATAAAAGTAAAAAGTGTACGTTGAACTACCAACTGCCGGGCAAAGCCTATACACATTCTTTTCGTATTTTGAAGCTCTCGAGACCTTGATCACCCTCGGGACTACCCAGGCCTGCACCAACCTGACCCTCCACCGCCCCCACACCCCACCCCTCGGGTCGTCAATGCCCTCGAGCTTTTGAATACAAAATTCGTGTGCATGGTGCTTGACGTACAGTGGGGACCAGAAGTGAGCGTACAGCGGTGAAAAAGAAGGAAAAATTGATTTTTGGGGCCTTTTTTAGTACTAAAATGTAACCTTTTTTATTACAGGGGGCCTTCGCCCCCCCCCCCTCCAATACCGCCACTGGGGGCGCTGCTCCCTGGTCCCCTACTGGGGGTGGCAAGCCCCCCAGACCCCCAGGTTTCACCCTGCAGTTTTGCTGGTTCAAAAGTCAGCATACACCTCTCTCAAGCATCATAACTTCCTCAATACTGCAGCTACGCAAATTCTGTGTTCTGCATGACCTTTGAACTACCCCCAAAAATGTTGGGGATCTCCGGGCTCACCCCCACAGGAGTTCTGGGGGCCCTACCCCCAGAGAAGAGGAAGGGGGAGCTGACTCCTTCTCCTGGAAAAAAATTGAATTTCACTTCTAGAAAATGACCTCAAAATGCAATTTTTTTCTTTCAGGCAGGTGTATGCTCACTTTTGCACTTCACTGTATGTGTATTGAGCCCAGACGTATTTATATACAGTGCTTAGCGTAAGTAATTTCAGTGAAAAGAAACTTAGTGCATAGGCTGCGCGGTGCCACAGAAAGTCTTGACGTATGAAAAAATGGGCCCCATAGGTAGTGTGAAGGGCTTCAGGTGGTTCCATCCCGCGATTTAGGTGGGCCAGAGAAGTCGGAATCTGCCCACAAAAATTTCTGGAATTTATACCAAAAAAGTGTCTACTAAAGCCCAAAACAGCCTGCAACGGCTTGGGGTCACCTATGCACTAAGTTTCTTCTCACCAAAATTGCTTACACCAAGGTCTGCATTTAGTACCGCAAAAATCCTTGCACTATATTTCCCTCTCCACAAAGACATATTGCGATTCAACACCCTGAAACTATGGCTGCCTCAGCCATTATCTGGTCCGTCTTCAGCGGTTTCTCGATCACTTGTGAGAGTTTGAATTGTGTGGGAATCATGGTTCACTTTCTGCTCTCTTTTCCCCAAATTCAGGTGTCAGGATTTCAAAAATCATGCGTTACATTGCAAATTAAGAATGTACCTTTTGTACCTATATGTAATCGGGTCAAGTCAAGTCCAAGGAGGGTACAACTAGTACCTCAACGCGTGTCTAAAAGGTTTTTGCAGCTGCAGCTTTGAGGTTCAACTCCTGGAAGTTCTTCAAACTCATCCGCTTCCTCCAGATGTTTTTTTTCACCTTCACATGCCTGCACATGTGCTAGAGTCACTTTGCTAAATGTGTGCGAATGAAGTCAGCTTGAACATTCTGCAAAAGCTTTCTTCTCAAAGGGAAGCCTTTAAATGAAGTGATTTTGACCCTATACTGGGAATCTTTGACCTTGAAAACTTTCATTTTACATTGGGACTCAGACTTCTTGACCTTAAAAAGATTTTCACCTGATAACAGGAGACCTCATAACAGGAACCTATTGGGTCTTGCAATTTTGGGCGACGCCTGCCATTCTCTGTTTCAACACTTCTGTATTTTTTTTACGCCATTCATCATACTCCTCTTTTGTCATTCCACTTGATTCAAGTGAGAAGTCAGGAGAGGATGATTCACTTGAATCACTTGCCGTTGATATTGCCCCTGAAGTCTGTGGACAAGTGGTACACTGTTGTGCTGTGGAGTGATGCATGGACTTTGAGATGATAACTTGGTTTTATTTGCCATGGGATATCCTCCCACTCGTGCAAAGCCATGTTCTGAACCAGTGATCATGCACAGAAAACAGGGCACCATGTGAAGTTGCCGAATGTTACCTACTGTAGGACTGTACCACAATATGTGTCGTTCACATGTAGTCATGAAGCCACTTTAAATATTATCAGTGGGAATTGAAGTAGGCAGACATGAAACCATCAACGGGCATTCTGGGCTGCATTTCTTTTTTTCAACTGTTCTGTAACTTCTGATCGATGCTATTTTAACCCCATACCATGAATCTCTGACGTTGAAAACTTGCATTTTATATTGGGACTCAGACTTCCTGACCTAAAAGAGGTCTTCATCTCATAACAGGAGACCTTGTAACAGGAATTTATTGGGTTTTGCACTCTGGGGGTCGCTGTTTATCCAGTTTCTTTTCAATCTGTTGTTGGGTTTTGCACTCTGGGGGTGCGCCTTGGTGTCTATCCAATTCCTTTTCAAACAGTTTGTAAGGTGGCCCACTTGTGATCTCATTTTTTCTTACTGCTTTTGACACTGCCCTTGAAGTCTCATGGACATTGCCCTCTAGGCCTTTCACCTTGGATTCAGTTATTTCAAGTTTCATTTTTATGCTGATTAGTTCATTGTTCATTGCTGTGTTCAGTTCCTTTTTGATGCTGATTAGTTCATTGTCCAGTTCCCTCCTGAAGGCCTCTTGGATCCCAAGTCTGACATGAAACAATGTCTGATTGGTCTTCATCATATGGAAGGAGATCACAAATTGACGAAGCGTGTCTGCAACAAACAAGGCCAGGAGGCCCACCACAACAAATGTGACAAGGTCATATGGGGAGAAACAGGCTGAGTAGAATTGGTGGTGCATGTTGTACCAATGTGCTTCCTTGACCCTATCAGGTAGAGCAACAGCCAGGGCAATGGCAGAGAGTGACACAGATATGAGCTTGATTGCATTGGACACCTTGTGTGCTTCCTCCTTGACAATATTGTTGAAGTCCCCCATGATGTCGCCCAGTCTGTTGGCATTGGCATTCATCATCTGGGTGAATGTGGTCATAGATGACTGGCAATCCTTTACCATGGTGGACACAATTTGGGTGTTGTTGGCATTGAACTGATTGACAGCCTTCAGGATGGCCTCAGAGCAATGTTTGCTATGAAGGTCTGCAGCTTTGATTCCCATATTGGCGATCTGGTCGCAGGTTTCCAAAAAAGTCATCCTCAGCTTGTCTCCTTCATGTTCTGCTTGATGTGCCAATTTGTCAGCTGCACACCTGATGCTGGAGCCAATTTCATGTCCAGCTGAAGAACCTGAAGGAATAAATATGTGTGTTTGGCAAAAGGGTGACATCACATGAGGGTACATGTGGGTACATACCTATGGATTCTCCTTTGGAAAAAATGAGTCCCATTCTGTCAACTGCTCACCACGTTTACTTCAATTCTGGGTTCAGCAGTGTCTACAACATGATAAGGCTCCTCAGAAACTGAAGATAAGAAGTCAAAATGAGTAGTATTCTGCAAAGTTGCTTGAGCAGAAGTTCTTGGCATATTTTGGGCTCCTTTTAGAACCATTTTAGATTTTTTAAAGGGATTTTGACCTTGCCCACCAGATTCCTGTATTTGTGACATGTTTTTGACTGCTAAAGGCATTTTTGAGGTGCAATTTGCTTAGCCATTCAAGCCCGTCATCTCTAACCGGATTTTAGTTTTGTAGGATAGTTGCCGGGCAAATTATGAATATGCCGAAAATTCAACAACTAGACCTCAGCATCCTGAACTTCTTGCTCTGGGCACTTTTTCAGGCCGAGAAGTCCAAGCTGGGAGTCCAACAGGAGGGCTCAGAGAGAGCATAGAAGAGGCAAGTGCTAGAATTCCAGAAGGTCCCGAGCACATGCTACTTCAAACCAAGCAGGGCTGAACTTTGCCATCGCTATCAGGGTGCACATTACGAATGTGAAGTCAAGGAAATATACCAACGTATCAAATGTTCTTACATAGACTTGAAATGCAGCCGAGCTTGACTGCATATGTTCCTCAGTACCACACTTAAGGAGGGGGATCGAAAAAAGACATTCCCCTTGAAACACTCTTCTGATGGCACTATGAAACTTTGACAATAAACTGCTGTCATAGTTTGCTGTTGCCAAAGTGGTCACCGTCTGCTTCGACCACTCTCACAAGATAAGGGAAATGCAGCTTGAAGAGTCCTCAATTCACTGCCCTGAACAGGGTCTACAGACAGAAGTCCACCTACACTATGGCCTGGGCGGTCATGGACAAGGATTCAAAGTCCCCAGTGGCCGTCATTGATCCACTAGTCAAGATTTTATAAACTTCATGTTTACGAGGTTGTGTGGACAAAGACTTGTGGTCTTGGGCGCAAAAGGCAGTGCGGCATCACTATTTCCACCTTCACGCAAGACACCTCTGTCATGAGCGGGTAACGCTAACTTCACTCAAACTTGGCTGCACGAGCAGAACCTTGGATGAAGGAGGATTGGCCACTCTTGGACGTCAACTCCTTAACTTTTCCCCGTGGTACACGCTTGAGAAGGCTTCTTCCAAATCTTATATGAATGTTGACGCTCTCAAGCAACGTCCTGAGGCGGCGTGTATGAAATGGAGTAAGCACCATTCCCACTGTACTGAAGAAAGTAGCATGCGTCAACGAGGATTATATCAAATGAGATTGATCCATATCATAAGTTTCAGTTTCATTCAATCCACATTTACGGGCAGGTATTTGGTCCTAGTGACTCAGTGGCACCTCGGTGCAATGACCCCCTGGGACATCTGGACTTTGTAGGGAATTTTCTGCAGTGAGTTTTCACGGCTCCTAACAGAGCCGGCAACCCTTTTTTCTACTTATGCCTACATCGAAACCTTGCATAGGCACGGCGCATTTGAGTCAGTACGTAACTTATGTTGCGGCATGGACCCGAAAACTTAACGAGACGGTTATCGCTTAACTTATGATACGGGTACAATGCAGCTGCCTCGAGTGCAAATGCTGGCGTACGTGGTACACTGGTACGTGGTAGGTGCAGTGCTGCTCCCCTTAAGGTGGTTTTATGAAGCAGTGCAGTGTTAGGGAGAAAAATGTGATAGCAAAGTTGAAAAAAAAGTCTGCATTGTGCTTCTTATTCCAGTTCCACCCGAGAAGGTCGTGGTGCTCGGAGACAGGAAAAAAGCCTTTTCCGCGGGCAGGGAAGAGAGGCTGAAGTGCCAGTGCCGGGGTACGCATTAGAAGAAGCTACTCATTGCGTTCTAAATGACAAGCTTTGTCGTGTTCGCTCCCCAAAGGTTCTCGTCCGATGCCCGTTTTCCGCTGGTTCATCGGCCCCCGAGAGTTGGACGTCCGTGGAGGCCACATGACGGTGGAACACGACCCCGTCGATCAAGTCACCACAGCAACCATTAGGTGAGAAAATAGTTGCATCACGCTGATTTCCCGATGAAGCATGTTTTGTGCGCAGGTTCGTCCCGCTGGCCAAGGACAACGGCCAGTACCTGGCGTGCAGGGCCACCAACGAATTCTTCCTTGGCAGGCCTAAAGAGGACGGTTACGTCCTGGACGTGAAATGTAAGTCCCAGTTCCCTGTACGACAGCATGCGTTACGCGCTGTGCATACGTCGTAGCACTGTAAGTGTCAAGGAGAGCTTAGTACGTGGCACACCCACGTCGTCCTGTGTACGTGAATGCCCTACATAAGAGGATCGCAGTGGCTGTCCACGAAATGCTTCCTTAAATAACTTAAAATGTCCTCAAGGATCTGGCCGGAATGTTGAAGCATCAAGTGAAAATCCTCTGAGGAAACGTTGCCTCACTTTTCTGGCGTCACAGCACAATAGAGCACTTTGCGTTCTTTTTCTCTCACTGAACTACTTTCTCTGGTGTCTCTACCCTCCGGGAGAGGTAGGACACATCTTTGCACATGCGGAGGGCATTACAACTAGACGGAAAAGGGGGGAGGGGTAACACGTGTCTTAACAAGTCCCCATCTTCTGCGCCTGAGCGCGATGTAACATCCGGTGCGAAACAGCATTGCATTAGCAATGTGGATGAGCTGAAGGCTTAAGCGTGATTCCGCTTAAAAATGGCAAGATTTCTCCTTCTAATTACTGCTAAGTGAGAGGAGTCGCTCATGTGAGTGAGAACCAGGAGGCAATGTGTATGTAGAGCTCTGCGACTTAATTGAGTGCTTTTCCCTCCACCTAAGTGAGTACATTGGTAATTGCGCTCTGCAAGACATTAATATTCTTCTTAATCTGGCCTGGAGCCCTCAAATCAGAACTCCTGCGGCAGGGGGACTTTTGAGAGCAGCACGCAGATGGCTGGGACGAGGAAGGGACCAGGGTGACCCGGCCTTTAGATAGGGAAAGAGCAATTAGCGACGTCCGACACCTTTAATCCGAGGATGAACGAACGAGCCGTCTTACCAATTTGTCACTCTCGCTAAGTACTATGCTGTGTAGAGACACGCTCCATTCTAATAACGTAAGGCCTTGAAGGCCTACCTTGAGCTCTGGTGGGGGAATGCATTAGAACATAGGAAAAGACACATTCGCCTCTGCAAAGAAATCACCACGGTTCCGGAGTGCAGATTTCCTTTTCCTGGAGCCGCCTCCACTTTTTTCTTTGTCTAACCCAGAAAATGTTCAATTTGCATAATCCTAAGACGGCTGAGTTTGCTACTCCATGCATGTTTGCAGATCACGACAGCCTCTAGATGGCCACATCGCTTTCCGGCACATATTTTTCCTTCAAAGAGCCCTGAGTTAGTGCGCTTTGCGACACTAAAAAAGAGAGAAATAACATTACGCTTTGCATTACGGCTGATGCGTACGTATGAATAAGATGCTACTTCCCCGAACTCATGTCTCTGGCATGTAGGCCTATCTCGTGCATCAATCTGCAATTGGCGAAACGGTTGCAATCCGCCGCTTTGGCAATAGATGTTCAAGCATCATCAAGTGGAATTTGCACTGCATGAGTACACGCAGGATGCACGGGCTGTCAGCTCTCCAAGCCCTCTCGCCAGCAGTATGTAAAGTGCCTACTTTAGGCCTTCCAATGACCGGGGATGAGGGAAGGCCTTCTCCGCCCCACAGGTATGCAAACGAGCGAATTCATTCATTAAACGCATATCAAGGCTTGTATGCAGTGGGTGTAACCAATTGCAACTACAATGTACCAACATCCCAGCTCTGGCTCTCATCTAACAGCACAAAGCCCTCACATTTTGCACCGGCTTACATTCCTTGGCCCATAAGCTCAGCTCTTACCTCTATGTACACACTTTCATATTGCATTTGGGGCGTGCTCACGTTGGCCACCCGGTGGTTTCTCGGATATGGTGGCATGAAGAAGAAAAGCCGCCGTATGTTTACAAACGACGACGCATGCAAAGTTAGCCCCAAAAAACCGACCTGGTTTTTTTCCACCACTCCAAGTGTACGACTGGATTACAGACCCTGTATCGATTAGAGGAGACAGTAAATAATGTTGTTTTCGTCCCTTGCTCTCTCTTAGATGTGCCTGCGGCCACGCTGTCGTTCGGCCCCAGCCTCAACCCACAGAACATCAAAGAGGGCGATGACGTGTACTTCGAATGTCACGTGAGGTCCAACCCACCGACTTACAACATCACCTGGCGACACAACGTAAGAAACTTTCATTCTGATCAAGGAAGTTCCATCTCCTTCTTTTGCTTCCCCCTTTCTGTCTACAAGGGAAAGTTTTAAAAGAAAAAAAGCAAGACAATCTCGACCAGACAGGAAAGTACTGAAAGAAAGTCCATAAGTACTGATTGCTTGCGAACCGGCAGTGGTTTTGATCCTGCATCGAAAGGCTTTGCTGCCCTGACACAAAAATGGTGACCACTTTTTCCCCCCTCGTTCTGCAAATGGGCGACTTACAATGTTAATCTCACTTAAGCCGATGTTTCCTTCTTTCCGCCCCTTTCCATTTCCCGGCCAACCCGGGCGATTGGAACGACCATTATCTCTTCCAGATATTTTTCTGTTAGCCTCGTTTCTCCTCTTTAATGCCTTTGTATTTTTATCAGTAAGCACAGTAAAGTCTCGTTGTAGGAAACTTCATGGTGACAGGAAATAATCTTACTATAGCGAGAATGGAAATAATGGGGGGGCTTCGGTGTAAGTAAAAGTCTGCTATGACATGATGTTTCCAAATCCTACAAGCTTTTACTTGGGCCGGAACTGCAAGAAAGAGGATCATCCCATAGACTGTGGCATAGTAACTGGGTCCTGGTCATCCACTGCACCTGCGAGCAGATCAGCACAGGACAAGGAGTTGCCATCTTACGTTGTCTGGTATAGAGAGTGCCATTTATGTAGTGGAAATTCGTTTTGTGGCGCTAAGGGGAGCTTTCACAGAGACGGGCGTCACTATATCGTGGGTGCACTGTATCGGCGTCTCTCTTGACCAAGTCAGGCTGGTACCACCCGACGAGATGGTCGGAGGGGGCAATGGGCACCCCGTCGGTTAATACGCACTTACACGCTGAAAGGTTTTTTGTATAAATCTGGGACCTGCGGCTGCCTGACCCAAATGGTTATTATTGGTGAAAGTGTCTTTAAAGCTCAAATCGTGTCGCATGGCGCACGTCTGTAATTTTTTTTCTTCTTCCTATGCCATCCTTGCTCTCTCATATTTTTTCTCTCCTGCGCTCCTTTGTCACTAAAAGTTGAATTGAAATGGTATCCTTTTGTGCTTTTGTGCAGTTTTTAGGGGCCGAGACAAAGACCGAGACTTTGCACGGATGGATGAGAAGGCCGACTTGTTTTTTTGTCCACTGTCTTTTTCATCCCATTACATTTGGCCGTAAGATACAAAGGACCCTCCCCATCCCTACTCCGGCTGTCTCGGGCTGTCTCTCTGGCGGACCAGAGAAGCTGTCCTCAGTAAGTGTCAGCCCATAGTTTAAAGACCATGTCATCGAGTATTATGCTAGCTGATGGAGGACAAGGCAAGAGGAGAGCACAACTTACAGTTAGTAACTAATGTGACTTCTGCCGTACGAAGCTGGCAGAACTCGCCCAGGTGCATGGGTGACTGCTGTGATGGGCAGTGGACTGTGTAGAGAACGAGTCTTGCTCCTCACTGCTGGTCCCTGCAGGGTGCTGCTACGCCGTCTATGAATAGATTAGTGGTGTGCGGTATTTGAGATTAATCGATTTCCACACATATTCGATACGGTATTTTGAATGCCCCATCTCGGTACAGCAGCATACCTCTGCTATTTAGTATTCTGCACTTTTGTGTGTCAACATTTTTAGGTTTTCGTACAAGTAACCCGAGACAGACGCATTTTCTGTCCCAACGGACATAACTGCATTGCTGCTGCAACTGAATAATAACGCTTCGAAAGTGGCGCTGGATGCCGGGTGCTTCCTGGCTCACATGGGAAGACCAGGCAGGCTGCTGACTTGAGCCTTCCACGAGTCGGTCCATGGACTGGCAAAAAGTATCGTGCACAATATCATGATACATTTTTAGATATGTTTTGCAAATATCGCAATGTGCGATGTCGATACGACACATCGCACAGTCCTAAAAAAAATATATATATCACTTGTGTCTCTCTCTTTGGCACAAGGTGGAAAAAGAAGAATTCTGTGAAGGAGAGACAAATGAGGGCCAGGCTGAAAATATCTATGACTTTGAACACGCCAGAGTTCCCAAGCGGATCGAAAAAGGAAGGGAGAAAGCGAAAAAATTCTGCTCCGTGAGCAATGAGGCATGTAGTCAGCAGTTGGAGGCCCGATGAAGCCCAGGCACGACTTGCTCGTGGTCGTAGTTCGTTCACGTACGCAGTACCTATGTTCACTGGAAGGAAATTGGGGAATTCTTGCTCATGGTCCTCGCTGAGTTGCCAATTTGGCGTGGGCGCGAGATGACACAAAAACAGTCGCAGGCGGTGGTCTTGTCAATGGAGGTAGATAGAAAAATGTTATTTATGACATCCTACAAGAAATTAGGTTATTGACATGGTAAAAAAAGAGGTATGAAAAAGCCATAGGCTCATTTTGTCTTCGGATAACGAGTAACTTCCCCTATTCAAACTCTCTTCAAGCAATTTGGCTTGGAGATGCGAAATCTTGAAAGCAGCCGGAGTAACGACCCACATTCAGCACCACCACTGACGCTTGGTACCAGCGTGCGCTTTTTCGCCGCACCGAGTGCACGAGCAGAGCATTACGTAAGGTACAGGAGCAGCAGGGCTCAGGACTGGGAAATATCCTCGTACGTTTGGACTGGCTTTGATGCTAATTTCCCATCTTATCGCTCACTCTAGCGAAAACATGGTGCGGACCTGTTCTGAAGTGCTGACTCAGCTCTTCAATATGATTTTTGTCCGACTAAAGATTGCCTTGTGAGGCAGAAAATCGCCAACGCATCAAGCTTCTCTTTCAGTTGGGTGTTCAGACACCAGAATTTACCTGGTTTTATAAAGGACTTCAACCGCTGAATTGGGACGCAACATTCGTGTCACTTTTTCCAATTGGTCCGTCTTCAGGCCCACCAAGTGGAACTCCGTCGAGGCTGTGACGATGGCCTCCAGCGGCCTGAAATTGCTCATTTGAGACATTTTGACAATGATGTCCCAGTCGGAACACGACTGCACCACCCTGTACGGGTACATTCCACGAACCCATGCCATTGTAAGCGCATTTTTATCAGTACAGTCGAATCTCACTTTAACGAAAAGTCTCACATTAGCGATATTTCTATTTCTGACAAAAAAAACAGTACAAAAAATGTTGTCACTCAACCACATTAGTCGGGGTGAAATCTTTCTCTTTAATGATATATTTTTTGACAAATTTGGCAACTTCTTGTCACAAAAAGAAAGAAAACCTGGCGAGAGTGAATGGTGCAATCACACTGTACTGCGTTACTCTGTGGGCAGATGGGCAAAAAAGAACCAGTGGTAGACGAGCCAGGTTAGGTAGTCAGGTAGGGGAGGGGCCAGGGGAAGATACCCCTTCCCCCTCCCCCCCAGAAAGGTGGAGGAGATTCCCCCCCAAAAAGACCTGGCGAAATTGCAAACACTATACCCTGTCGAAAGTCGAAGCGGTGAAATAAGAGACGCTGCTGTCGAACGAGAGCCGCACCGAAAGTTCTAAAGCTTGATAAGAGCTCTTAATAGCGAGATTATATGAAGATATTCCTTCCTTTCCCAAAGGTCCCACGTCTCACATTAATGTTATTCTCACTTCAACGATATTTTTTGCAGCTGACGGAACCAAATCCTTACAATGTGTCTTGACTGCACTTTTGCCGAACAAAAAAAACCACTCGTATCACATTTTGTGAAGAAGTTTGTCGACTCTCGTCGAGGCGTCCTTTTGTCCCGGATAAGGTGCGACTCCGTCCTAGCCTCATCCGTCTGGAGGTCTTTTCTGTCCTGTTTCTTTTGCTTGCGCCTCACATTGGGAGCCATTTTGTCCTCGCACAGTTGGAACGTTTCTACATTGAGGCCGGAGGACACAATCTACTACGTAGGTAAAACGGATTCGGCCCAGTGTGGGGAGTGTGACGATCGTCTTGACCCTCAAAGAGGACGTTAAAGCATGAAATGAATTGCGGGGGAGGCAGCAAAAAGTGGCAAAAACTTTACTCGGCCGGACCCAAATGCTCGACAAATTTGTACAGAGAAAAACCTGAGGAAGAGTGACTGGATAGAGGCACTAAAAACTATTGTGTAGCATTTTCCGAAAGTATAAACGGTGGCTTTCGCCGAGGTTCTGGCACGCCACTGTGCGGTCCTCACTGAGTCTGCACAAGTGCCTACTAATAAGCGTCTGAGTTAGGGTGGCTACAAAGGGTCTTGCTGAGGGCCAAATAAAACTCAAATTGCCGCATAGGCATCATAAAGATCCAGTTGTTGTGCTCCGGCAGTGGGTGGGAAGGGAGGAGCATTAGGACCAAGGCCCGGTCATCATCCAGGAGGAGTACTGAATCGTTCGTCTGCTTCAACGGATTCCTCCAGACAATCTGGGAGTCCGTAAGAGGCGTGTACCACGGAGCAACCGCGCCACAGCTCCCATAGAATGTTTACACTTCCACTTCCACACATAGGCTGACAAAGTGACTGTTGAGCCACGATTCCACCGTCCCTACTTAAAGGTACTTATCCACTCTGGCACGCAATTACAGTATTTTTCCGTAATAATTATATTATTTTTCTCCATCTCATTTTGAGCCACTCTCGACGAAAGTGCTGAAACGTCAAAAATGAATGAGAAGTTATCTTCATTTACCTTCAGTTACGTCACACTCATTGTCGCTGTCCCCAGTTTCGTCAAAGTCTGCTTCATCTCCAGGTTCCACAGCTGCTGCCTCTTGTTGTACAGTGTGTCCAGAAATTGATGACCTCTCGGTCGTAACAATTTGACTGTAGAATCTGAGTTTCTGACCAAAAATATGTGCAGAAATCAGACCAAAAGAAACAAACAGCGAGAGGTTAAGGGTTTTACTCTCAACTCAATCCTCAACATCATCCAACTCCGTGTAATAAAACTCCGAAAAATACCGCTAATGAGTGCAATCTGATATGGAACCTTTAAAGGGATCTAGGACCAACCATGCACGTACAGGGCTGCCAGTCAGCACTGATCAGTTGAAATGTCATGACGCGTTCTCAGGCATAATTCCACAAGATCGTGGAAACAAATAAACGAACGAGCATAGCTTGCGCTCAGTGTCTCGGCTCGTGACACACTCCGAAATCTACGACAATCCCAGTCAACCACACCATGTTGAGACGTGCCAGGAGAGAGAGAACCTATTTCGAGACCCTCTGCACCAATTGTGCACTTGCGTGTGTACTCGTACGCTGTATATGTAGAGAAAGCGTGAGGCGAGGGAGGTTGGTTCTTAGACTTCTGGCCCTTCCAGCCCAGATTTATCACCTCTGGATTACCACTGGAGGAAAGTATCCGGCAAAACTTACCGCCCTGCACCAAGCGTGCGTATTTGGCGCCGGCGCATTGGCGCAGTCTACAAGGCCATTACGTCAAGAGCATCGCATTCACAATAAGAGCCCAGGCCAACAAGGAGGGGGGAGGGGGCAAACTTATTTAACAAAGTACATATAAGCTTTAACTTGAGCGTAATGGTATATATAAATATTTTCTTGTGCCAAGGCGCCAGTTTGTTACTGGCAGCTGATCAAAATTGGGTGACAGCCCCGCCCAGCATAGCACACACGCTGCACTCACACCCAAAGAATATCTTGTCATACTGTTCAACCACCAGGACTTCCAGAGCTGAGCTCCTTCATGGGGACCGGGCTATTCCCAACTTCTGATTCTGTGTTCAGAGATTCTTATTCAGAGTCGACGAACGATTTTCGCACATGTTTCGTCAGCACTTCCATTGTGCCAAAATCGAGCTAGTTCCAAAACTGAAGATCGCTTATCAAGTGCTTCGTTTCACTTCAGTGAGGTAAAAGTCAGTACAATAGACGATGCTTACACCGGTTACTTTGGTACATGGCATTTTGACCAGAATCGTACCGGGTTGTACGGCAAAACTTGCCCAACTTTTTCTTGCTAAAATTTGTCCTCCTGAGATTGCAAAATGACAGTTTTATGGGGCCCCCGGAGTAAGATGAGTCTCTTGTGATCCACAAAGCTAGACATCATTCAGCTTGACTGATTTGTGTGAGAGATACAACAACTTTTCCGCACTACATCTCACCAGCACAGTGCCCAATGGCGCTTACACAGCTTGGCGCATCATTGAGCCTGGAGGCCCGGAGCAAGTCCCCATGTGTGAGAGGGTTTGACGTGGGCTTGAGGAGATCTGTGACCTCATCATGAAGTCAAGGACTCGTAACGAGAGTGTTTTGAGGAAGAAGGGTCCTGGCGGCCACAACAAGATTCGGACTAAGGTCCGGGTCAACACCAAGGCTGAGAGAACACCCTGACCAGTGCCTCTCCATCCTCTCCAAGGTTTCGAAATCTCCCACCTGGAGTGAAGTTTGTAATCCAGGTTGTGGCCCAGCTGGTCTCTTTAGCACAATGAAAGTCTCCGAAGGAAAGCTCCTTAACCTGGTCTTCAAGGGTAATTTTCTTCACACATGACTAGATTTCTGTCCAGGGCATCCATTTCGATAGGAGGAACTCAGGGTCATTGCAGACAACAGAAACAACTTCACGACAGATTCAAACGTCATGCCTCTGTGATGTTGTTTGGCCTTGTGTGGCCTAGTGACGGCAACAAAATGCCTCTCCTCACTTTCCCTCCAAAGCTCAGGCTTAACAATAAGGGCTTACCTGGCCTCCCAGAGAAGGTCCTGGGTTGCTACCCTGAGGAGGGTACCATCAACCAAAAGCTCTCTTTCTCCCTGATGCAAATCCCCCTGACTTTGCCATCTGGTGCAAGCTCCAGGAGGAGGTCAACAAGGTCACAGACGCGCACTAAAAGATGTAAGGATCGACAAAGCCTAGGAAGAGAAGATAACCCATGACTACGAGGTCAAATCCTGCAAGGCATTGAGACCAAAGTTGGTAAGTATCCTTGGAAACAAGGGAAAGCCACTCAACGACGGAGTCTATCTTAGGGGACAGGGGGAGATTGCTCAGGACAATGTCCAACTTGCTGTCTGTGGTGGAAAGCAAGGTCAGAGGTCAAGGTTTCTGAAACTGGAATAGAAAGTTGCAAAAACTCAACATATAAACCCGTATGGAGTCCCGCCCTACGAGTCTCAGTTGCAAAGGCAACATGCACCTGGTGGGCCAAAACCAAGCTGAGAGCACGGGTTTGATCCATTAATATAAAAGTTTCACGTGGGTCTTAGTGTCCATATCCTAAAGTTTTGTTTGAATCTCCTCCGTCATTTTTAAGTTATGGTTCTTTCTACCCAGTGCAAAATTTTGTGCAACTTTGTGCCTTACAACTGTGTATCTCGATGACTGCTTTGTACACCAGAAGGAAGGGTGAGATGGCCAGTTGTTTGGTGCAGACCATTTTCACCCACAAAAGCGACTGCAGGCGACTGATATAAGTGTCGTCCACTGTAATTCGGCCCTGTTTAGACATTTAGCAGACTTCAGAAAGAGCCACTGAATTTTTAAAATGAAAGTAATCAATCCGGTTTTTTTATCTCCAAAGTAGTAGCGTAAATTACTTTCCACCAAAAGGGCCGCACATTTGCTCTAAATTCGAAGGTGGACTCTATCAAGAATAACGGTCCTTCATTAAGCAGGCTATCGGTACAAAGGAGTCGACTTTGTTTTCTGTTTTTTTCTCGCAGAAATCGAGGTTTTTGCCAAAATCGAATGTTGACTGTACTGTCTTTGACGCAGATACTCTACTGCCGTTGCAGTCTGGCAGTGTGATTACGCACAGATTGCTTTGTTGTTTACTTCTTCTTTTTCTTCTCCACACACAGAAAGCTTGGCACACTTTGGGGAGGGGGGAGGGGGAAGCTAAACGTTACATTGCTTGCACAAAGGCTGCAGAGATAGCTTCATAGGAAAGGCTTCATAGAGAAGGAAGTTAGCCTCATTGCGCAAATTAAAGCTCCACATACAAGTCGCGATATACGTGTAAATCGTGGCAAGACTGTTGTACAACGTGCACTTTCATCCACTTCTATCCAATAGAGTTTTGTCACAGGATAAGAGGAGGGGGGATCTGTCTGTAGGAGTGGGGCCGGTTATAACTCGTACTTACCCCGTTGGCGTCACAAGACCAAAAAAGGGGCCTTTGCAGCCTCCCTCTCGCAGCTGAGGTCACAATAGCTTTCTTAGCAATAGACAACAGCTTCCGTGACTTTCCTGGTCCTGCACAGTACGTTGTAGAGGTGTAACTGCGCTTTTTTTTCGGGGATTAATGAGACAGACAGAATAAGGCCATAGCCATTAATTTCGTTTGGGCTGAAGTCTACCCCATTTGACATGAGTAGGCTTGTAGTGAGATTGCGGATGGAAATCCCCCCCCTTGGTGATGCTGTGTCCAGAGGCAGAGGGAAAAAATGCAATGGCACAAGACAGATTGGATGCCAACCTGCGTAGGTATTCGTGCAAAATTGTTCGATCAAAAGGCTGTATCATCCTCATGAAGGGCTTCTATCCCATTTTATTGCACGACTGAAATATGCCATGGTTTCGCATCATCTACGCTTGTGGCGTGCCTGACTGCAGTTGAGGCAGAGGGCAAAGAGGTTGAATCGATATGAGGATGTGAGTGTTCCTCATAGCTTGCATTCCGCCGAACCTCAATTTAGCGTCACGTGACAAAAAAAGAAAGCTCTGCAATACTTCAGTGATGAAGCACGCCAATAAGTGCGCTCGTGCATATTTCAGTCCCGCTTCGATGACGTGCAGTGCATGCAGTCTCTACTGTAGTATTGACATACCGCCCAAGCCTCACATCCAATTTAAAAATCGAAGCACACCCTTTTCTTTTATCCTGAGCGGAAAAGTCACCTTGGTGTTCTACTGCTGACCCCTATAAAGGCCAAGTGTATGGCCAATTTATAACGTAAAAGAGGACCCTAAATGCCTGCGGTGGAATAGTGCTACTGCGGGGAACAATAGGACGTAGGAAGATGAGGCCGCAGGACTCCCCCATTCGGCCCGCTGACATGAATAATTCAGCGGGTGGAGAAGGAGACACAGGGAAAAAAAAGGTGTGTGTGGATCTTTTTTGGGTCTTGCTACTGCAGGGTGTTGAAATTCTGTTCTTCGAACCTAGAAGTGATAGGTGACAATTTCATTGCCACCTGCCAGTTGAGAGAGGAGAGGTATACAAAGGATGAGAGACAGGAAGAAACTTGACGCCAGATTTTCTTTACTGTCGCGTCTTATTTACTGTAAGGCCCAAAACATGACACCTCATTATGTTCTCCGAAACTGGGAAATATGCTTTTGTTTGCCCAAATCGGAAAACATACTATATTTCCCGGTTGCGGGGGCACATGTATCATATTTCCCAGTTTTGGGCACTGCTCTGCCCAGAGCTGCACTGCACCCCTCCCTCTTGTTACAGCTGACTGACCATTGAAAACAGAAATCTATCACCAAATTGCATCATTGCATGTGGGCTTAATTTTCCTCATGTCGATCCTCATCGTTTGATGTGTCCCTGGCCTTTACACTGGCCTCGGGCCCTTCCACCCTCACCCCATCCCCTGGTTGGCCTCGAACAATTTAAGGCCTTGGACACGTCAAATTGAGTCGGATGAAAACTCGGAAAATAAATCCCTATTTTACAGCGATGCAATACATAGTTAGTACCATCCACGTTGAATTTATGGATGAAGTATGACAAAGGACGTGACGTCGAACATGAGACAGCGAGTACCAGCTGCAAAAAAGCAATCACCCTTCTCCAGCCGAACCAGATACATACGATGACACACATGGGTACGTGGAAGAGGAGCTGAATGCATCGCTCTGTACGGCAGAAAACGATGCTCGTCTGGGGAAGATGTACTTGAAGTTTGTCTCGTGCGTCTCTTCAGAGACGTTTGAAGCACGCATTTGCTGGTGGCGCTCTTGCGCACGTCACTCTAATGCCGTACATCCCCTGCAGGTTCCCCCACTACGCACAGTTGACACCGCGATATGATTGTGCAAGAGGCCTTTCTTCTCGTTCTTTTGCGCATGCCCGAAGATCTTTTACCAATGGACTGGGATTTACACTCTGCTGGTTCAGAATCATGACCATCATATTTCTCTGTTCCGGATGTAGCCATGTCCCATATGTCATAACTAAGGTCAAGTTGCCCTTGTGGGGCATGAAGTTGAGCTGGGTTGTGTGTAACATGTGCGGTGCAGCCTAGGACAGTCAGTGCAGCGCACGTATCGCACGTACGGTGCAACACTCGTTCATACGTAGTCGTTACTGTGTAGATGCATACCGTAACAGAGAAGAAACTTTATCATCGTCCTCAAAAGGATTTTTACGCGTGAGGAGAATATTTCGCAAGAAGCGCAAAAAAATGCGGCACTTTTTGCAGCACGTGTGTGTGTGTGTGTCATATTTAGGAGTAGTTTTACTACCCCTCACTCGCAATAATTTGATGCCGCAACCATGTTTCTTCTGCCTTTCTTCCCAGGGCAAGTTCGTGGTGGAGAATGTTCCTGGCGGCGTCCTCGTGGGCAACCACACCTTGGTGCTGCAGAACGTGATCAGGAGCCACGCGGGACTCTACACCTGTGTTGCTTCTAATCAAGAGGGTGACGCGGAGAGCAACGCGCAGTATCTCAACGTGAAGTGTGAGTGTCCCCAGGGCTTTTCCTCATGATTGCTTGAGTGCGTTTATCTACAACGTCAACGTTGTAGAACCATATCGTATCTGGAGCTACTAGAAGCTGAAGGGTGTGTATGTAACTCGCCTCTTAACACGAGCGAGACAGAAACCATTTTTAGGGAGAGGAAGACGAGTGTCCAATCTATTCCCATTGAAGGGTTTCCCCCGGGATCCACAGACAACTTCTCTGAGAAAGGGGGGGTTTAGATTTATTGCCCGAGGCAGACAGAAAGAGAGGAGGAAGAGGCAATGAAAAGGAGAGTCAATTTCTGCCGAAAGAGAAAAAGACCCTTCTCGCACTCGTGCGATTAGGGGATAAGCATTCGTGGAATTGAGAAGAGAAGGCCTTCTTATCCTGGCCAACGTACGAGGCCAGAAAATTGATCGGGATTAACTTAAACGCCTGGAACGGGAGAGGCCTGTTCGGCCGGGCCCGGCGGCACCCATCGATCAGGCCTCAGCCCGCGGCTGCATGCGAGGTCGCAGACTCGCAATGAGAGCATTTGGAGGGCAGATCTTAATGTGATTGTACGTCTGCATTGGCCTTAAATCTCGCGCGGTGCAATCGTGAGTCTCCACTTTTTTTTTCTCTCTCTCTTTTTTAGTTGCTCCTCATTGCCGCCAGGACCAGAGATTGATTTACGGGGCCACCAGACAGACCGAGGCTGAAGTCTCCTGCTTCGTCGATGCCAACCCCAACCCCACCAGGTTCCGCTGGCAGTTCCAGGGCATCAGGAAGACCGTCTCAGGTGGAGGGGTGAAGCAGAGGAAGATGGTGCGCCTGATTAACAGCAGTAGCCGAACCTTAAGTGATGCGTGGCTTCCTTCCTTGCTTTCCTAGATTGACCTGCCAATTGACTCGTTCACAATGGAGCACGACCACTCCGTGTTGCGCCACAGTCCCGGCACGTTCGACGCCGACTACGGCGTGGCTTTCTGCTGGGCGGAGAACATCGTCGGCCAACAGACTCAGGCTTGCAAGTTCAAAATCGTCCAGGAGAGCGCGCCGGAGAGACTCAGGAATTGCAAGGCTGACAACATCACTTGGGAGGTAAAGAGCAAAGGAAGAAACCAGACTTGTGCCACGCACAGGACAGTTCGTTCATGTGGACTCTGGTGCGTAGGTGCGATGCCCGCTCAGGGGTGCTTCGAGCTTTTAGTCGAGCTCAGCTCGAAAAAAAAGTCGGCTGGAAATGTATTGAGCTTTTTTCTCAAACCCAGATACACTTCCAGCCTTGTTTTTTTCCCTTAAGGCCAACTTGCAATGCGCAGCACATTGGCATTTAAGTTGGATTATTACTACTATGTGATGCTTCGATGGAATGCTTCCATCAAGTCTAAAATTGCAAGCTTTGTATTTTAGACCTGTTACAGGGCCTCGAGCCAGCTGAATACTTTTTGCCTCAGGTCGAGCTCGGCTCGACTCGAGAAATTGCCTGCTCGGCGCATCCGTTTGCCAGCTCTACTGCACACGGGAAGTCAGTCCAGCTGGAGCCTCAAAGGCTCGTCTAGATCAGTGCAGATTTGCACTGCCAAGAGTTGGAGGTGCAACATCACCATGTATGAGACTGACTTACACATTGTTTTTCTAATCGTACGCTACGAAAGAATGAAAAAAGTCTTTTTCTGAGAAAAGAAATAGTTTTAAAACGAAAAAAAGCCTCAAGCAGTCGGATATATAGTTCATAGTGGAGCTCATGTCATGGCAACGAAACGTTATTGATTTTTTTTTCTTAAAAAAAGAAAAGTTAAGCTAGTCCAACTAATCCTCCAGCTCAGGCAACTGTCAAAGTTGGCTTCTGGCGAAGCAAACTGTAACATGCAGCAGTCGACTAGTAGGTTCGACACGACTTGCCTTATCCATCATAGGCCTAGGCCACAGGTGTGCTACGCCCAGGGGCCTGCAGAAATACTTGCCTCAACCACATTTTTGATGGGCAGTAATTTAATTCTGACATGGAGACATTTTTTTTCAAAAGGCAGTGAGAGAGGATGGGGATTGAAACACCGCCAAAATACAGAGAGTGTGTTTATGTGCACGGTCTTGTTTGGTATAGGCAGAGATGTGGAACTTGCTTGCTTCATAAATATTCCATGACACAATTACATAGAGCATCGTTCATACGAGCACACAGTCAACCTGCAACATCAGTAGTACAGCTTGTAACCTGCAAGCAACTTGACTATACCACAGTGCTTGTTTACATCTAAGGTTCCTCTCTACCAACGTCCTCCAGACGTGTGTAAATTTATTAACGTATGCTCGAAAAGAAGCATTTCCCATGGTCATGTCTCCCATGATAGGCCATGCTGGTGACCTGCGTGTCAGGGTTCGACGGCGGCCACGAAGCCCAGTACCACTTGGAGGCCTACGAGCTGCCCATGAGCGTGTTGGCTCACAACGTCACCTCGTCGGATCCCAGGTTTGACCTGCGGCACCTGAAGGCCGGCCAAAACTACGGTTATCTACTCTACGCCTCAAACGTCCTTGGAAGAGGGCCGACCCGGAGACTCAACGTGTCCACCATGGATTTGGCGGAAAAAAGAACGGCAGAGACCAGGTGCACTATTCGCGTAGCAGCATACTGCATGTGGTACCGTGAGTGTCAGATGCGTTGTAAGCTGACCTGGCACATTCTCAGGTCAAAATTTGCCGCCTCCAAAGAGGAAGACGCCGTCGGGGTCAGCAGCGACAACGACAGCGCGTCCGCGTCTGCAGCAGCCGCGGCCGCGGCCGCCGGGGGCACGTCTGGTCTGGCGCTGCTGCCCATCGCCGCCATCCTCTGCGGCGTGGCCGTCGGCCTCTCCACCGTGGCACTGGGAGTCACTCTGCTCATCAAGGGACGCCATGGAGCTGGCGGGGGCAGAGATGACAGCGACGGCCATGGCGAAGGCCGCTGCTCGACGAGCGTCAGCGCCTCGAGTCGCGACGAGGGCAGAGGCAAATACGGAGTCGTGGCCACCACGGACGACGACGACTCGGTGATCAGCGGGGAGAAGCAGATCAGACGAGGTAAAATGTCCAGCTCATGCATCTTAATGTCCGTCCATAATGTTGGTAAGTGCAAGTCGGTCCCTGTGGTGAAGCAGATTCGATAGACACACGTAGTGATGGCTTTTCAATAGCAGTTTTCAAGAGGCTGAACAATCTTTGAGCAGCCCACGGAGGGAAAGAAGCGTCCATAAATCGATAGCCCTTTTATCCAAGTTGCATATCGATGCTCTAAAAGAGGCAGCATCAATTCCCTGCACTACGTACGTGGCTGTACCGGGGCAATGTCAATACACATGCGAAGCGTTTTAAGAGTTTAGACGTGGCCATTTTCCATTCTCTGGGTAGGCATGTGCTGGAAGGGACGACTGTGTTGTTCCGCCGTTTTTCTTCCTGGTAATAGTCGTTGGGAACGAGGGTAGTTAGAAAGGTAGGAAAGGACCCTGGAAGAAAATTCCCTCTGTCGTGATCGAGTTAGGAAAACTTTTGCGTTCAAGACTTAGGAAAAGACTTTTCTGACACGACAGGGTTGAAGGAGGGGTGAGGCTGTGAGGGGGGGGGATTCACGCGGCTGCCATCATCATGGCTGTGCTCTCTGTCACCCCAGTGCTGACTTCACGGCTGTGGAAGCGTCACAATTGTCATCTCCGTCTTGCTTAAGGCCCTTAAGGGGGCGCACATGTTCTTGTGATCTGCAGGCAGGTCTGTGTCGCGCACAGTATCTGGCTGTGCTACACGTGCATCGCCAGTGAGGGACAATTGATTTGGGGCCCGGATGCCCGCCAGAGAATACTAAACAAAGTTGTTGTGGGGCAAGGGAGGAAAAAGGCCACCACCAGGGAGGAGGGGGAGAAGGCCGCTATTGCCACCATTGTCGGAAGAACATCTTCCTACCCTCGTTGTTCTAACCTCTTTTCCCCCATAACTTCTGCTCAATAGTTGGCAACTCGACAGCTGCCGCCGCGGTATCTTGTGTGAGAATCCGGCTCCTGTGACACACGCGCGGCGCGCTTGGCTGTAAAATTAGACTTTACTGCGGAGCAAAATCTTATACTAATTGTTGGGCTAGGTCATTTTTTTTTAATGTCTGGCGGCGTTCTAGATTTGTTGCCCGACTCTATTTGGAGACATTTCTGTGTATTTGGAGACGTATATGTGGAATTTAGATCAACATCAAAGCATCTGCTTAGTTAATTTCTGATGCAAAATTGGAGCACTCTAGTGAAATGAAAATAAAAACGAAGTGTTTATACGGTACCCTTGTCCCAGGGCCTTCCAAACCTGAGCACCTTGTCATCCCCTGAACTTTTCTTTTCTACAGGAGAGGAGGGTCCAAAAATTTCTCTTTTTTTTAAAAAAAAAAGAAAAACCATTTGACTGCATCTTCACCATTTGGCATTAGGTAACAAACGTAAGATGCACTCAGTTAAATCCCAAATTTTTCATTTATTGGTCCAGCCCACAAATTAAGAAAGGTTTTTTTCACCTTTTGATGAGTCATCATTGGCCAGCTTCATAAAGTTCAACAATTTTCCTTACACAGTGTGACAATAATTTGCAACTGGCGCTTTCACTCATTTTTGCTGCTGGCATCCACTGACTTTTTTGGCACGTTTCCAGGCCAAAAAGCCTGCCAAACTGGCCGCATAAATGTCGGATAAAAGTAGTGCCTGTTAATTTCTCCATTTGAACATCTGAAAATGAGTCTGAGTGACAGGAATAAAAGACAAAGCTCAATACTTCCGATCACTTCTTTTTGGAAATACTGCGCATCTCATACAAGTCTAGATTTCCTGAACAGCTGGCATTTCCAGTGTCCTTTTTTCTCACTGCTTTCTTCGTTCACTCCTGCGAGTCTCATACGAACAAGTTCATTCCCACTAGCGATGTCAGGAAATAAGACTCAAGTTGAGTCAAATGGTCCTCTAGCTGAAATTACATTTGGAGTCATTCTTCAAGTAGACTTCACTGAGTCAGAATGTCTGAGAAGACTCGAGATTTTACGTACGAATCCAAGTCAGCACTACTACAGAAGTTCGAGTAAGTCACTCGCACTTAGGGAACTTCGTTAAAAAGATGTCTTTTATATCAAAGCAATGTTCAGTACAAATCTTGCTGCATAGCACTACCATAAGCGTACATTGTTGTGCACCATCGTCTAATTTTCCTACGCATTGTGGAGCACAATCGGTCTTTCTTACAGCATAGAAGGTTGGGATTTCTAGCCAAGTCACTCAGACAATGCGTCCCAGAATTTCACAAGAAATTCTTCCGATCGTCATTGAGAGGTTGAACAGTGGAACAGTGTACAAGAGACCTGACGAAATATGATTCTCCTTCATTCTCATGTCAACTGCAACTTTATTTCCTTGGCCTCCTACACCAAGTACAACAAAAATTGCATAAAGGCCCTTCTCCACGTAGTCCACATTATTTCAGTATGCAAAGTCTTTTGCCGTCAGCTTCTGCAAGTTATTGGTCTTCACTTCGTAGAAATGCCTTTGACACGTCCTTTGTCATGATGAAAATTTGAGATGTTCTCTGTTTTCTTTAATCTTTCTTTAATTTTATACGAAATTCTGGCTCTCATCGTAGGCGCCACTACTGCACATGTTTTGGTGCAATCCAAATATGTACGTATTTCACAGCTTACAATTGTCGGCTGTCAAGCAGTTGATGTCCCTGCCATTTGACTGCATGGAACGGCTCAACAGTCTGCGCATTGGAGATGGCTTTTTTGCGCCACTCTATTGTGTCAATGCTGACCCTTATGTATGCAGATACTGGAAATCTTATCGTTGGACCAAAAAAACGAGAAAGCTCCTTTCCCATTGTAGTGTTATAGTTCTATGATGGCAGATTCTTTGGGCAACAGCTGGTGGCTCAATCAGACTTTTGGAGATGAAAGGTAACTTGTTCTTCATCGGCAGAAAAATATCTACTTTAGTACGTCATTGTCAGGGTCACAGGTTCTTCTGTAATCCCACGTCAACACAGCTGATGCCAGAGAGCTGAACGTGTCTGGTTAACTGGTCATCTGATGGACTTATGCAAAAACACCGGTCTGGAGTGCCATAGTCACTTGTAAATATACCCAAAGCCACAGAAGAATCTGTTGCCAACCTTGAATTGTGAGATGCCAACTTGTCTGCTCTGCAGTCATCACCCTTCAATACGCAAAATGCGTCATCTACAGGTTTTGATGGAGCAGTGATTCTACAAATGTGTATTTCCTTCTCGTCCCAAGCCCTCTGTACCAATTCTGGGTGTGATTCACTGCACTGTGCATCAGAACGGTTATATCAGGTAGCATCTTTTGAAGCAAACGCCACCAGGGTTGGAGATTTGGGGAAAACTTTTGGGTAAGAGCAAAACGCGCTTCGGCAGACATGTGAAGGGCACCCTCATTTCGTCCCATTGTCAGCCCACAAAGAAACCTTTAACAACACTCCTAAGCCGAGTCAACAACATAGAGCTATCCTTTCCTCCTTTTCTACGACTTCGTTCGAGTACTAAGGGCGAAGGCAGAACAACTTTGGCCTTAATGCATCGGTGACATCAAGTGCGTCTTGGGAGGAGGAGTAACAAAATATGTCCTCTTTCAGTGTCAAGAAAAAGAGGGAAAGAAGGGGCTTTTTTCTCACCACCACCATGAGATGTTTTCACTCCATAAAGTTAGCCTTTTCTTTCTCAGCGGAGCAAAGGAATTCCCTTCTCAATCTATGTCAGAATCGGAAAGCCTGTTGAGTAATGCTGCCGAGCTCCCATCAGGAAGTTCGGCGGGGCACTTTTTAACTTGTTGCTGTTAACTGCTTTTCATAACACTGAGTGTCTCGAAATGTCTCGGACAATTTTGAAAAAAATGACGGTGAGAGCTGTCACATTGATCTCTGGCCCAGAGAGAGGCACAGTTTCTAAATATGAAATGATGTCTGACATATGTACTTACCTACTTTCCAAAATTTGAGCTCTCTATGATGTTTACAGCCTGCTGCGTGGCCTCCTACAGCTTGGCCATCCTCTGTCCATGCTGTTATTGATCAGGCAGCTCCTCAAGTAAGCTGGTCACTTTTATTGGGATGGAAAGAGAACAAGTGTTGAATTCAAACATGGTTTGGGCTCAAAAGTAAGTTCATCAGTATCTATTTTTGATGGAGTTTGTCGAAGCAAGAGAAAATTCGGCAAAAAGACACCTTACACTACGTCATGTGTGTGGTAAATTTGTTTCCTTCTCTTAGAAATTTTGCTCTAACTTGCACATATTCTCTGTTGCACCACAAGGTAAAGCTTAGGCGATTCTCTATTTTCACTATGGTATGGCATGTTAACAAAAAATGCGAAAAGCCAAAGTTTTTATGCGATTCAAAAAGTGTCCGAGACACTTTGAGACACCCGTCATGAGTGGAATACTTTGGAGAATTGAGCTGAAATTTTTCGCCAGGCACCAGCTTGGTTTTGCTACCATTCATAACTCGAGTGTTCAGAGCGTGGGCGACTCCCAGGTAGTATTGCAACTTACAGCGGACCAGAGCAGAAAGTACTGCAACAGTTGAGAGCAACTGAACTGAACAATGCAATGAATGCGGTCAGTTGCGCAGTCAGGGAGCAGCAGGAGATGGGAGAAAAAAATGGGGGTGACTACAAGGCAGCGAGAAAGAGAGAGACAAGCTTGTCTGCGAGTAATACTTCTCGTGGGACTTGCTCGCCCTCCAGGTCCTCTTTGCTCACCCTGGCCCAAAGACACGCTCACTAATGCCACTCCTGAGAGATCTTACAAGATCGCATTACACGCGCATCATGCATACGGTACGCACATGGACACGGTCCGAACGAGGAACCCAAGGCCGCCTCCGTGAGCACAGGCTCTAATGGCTTGGTGTAATATACTAATGCAAGCGGCTGCGAAGCATCTCCAGTAAAGCCGTGACGTCCTTGCAGGCGCGTACGACAAGCAGCCACCCACTCCCATGCACCCGGCGACGATGGAGGCGTTCAAGGGCTTGGCCTCGTCCTCCGCGCCACCCTACTCTGGCGGGGGATCGCTCGACCGACGACATAACGATGGAAAAAAGCTTGAACAACAACACCAGGGCCGGAGGCAGAATAACACACTACAGCACCAAAGCAGAAAAGTCAGGAGAGGGGGCAACAAAGAGGTATGTATATCATACCACGTACTCAGCATTTGGGCTTATGGCTCCATACAGTACGTACCTATAGGATGGTGGTAAAGTTTTGCAGACTCAGCACCTCGTAAAGGGTGGGAAATGAGATGCAGTTTTTGCCTGCTGGCAAAGAAATGGAGAAGTCTGCAATAGATCATGAGAGACTGTGTGAACGACCTTAAAGTCCTGACTTCGACGAAAGTCCTTTTTTTCTTTCAACCCGAATCGAATGTCAATCTTGGATGGGACGACGAGAAGCTTAACGAGCAATCTGCGTGAGAAGAGTCTGACACACCCTCAGGGGACTAAATGCCTATAAATGACGGACTTGCATGGTCATGGACTACATAGAACGCAATTTTTTTTGTAGCTGGAAAGTCCTTCATCGACGTCCTCGGGAGAACGGTCCCTGGGGAGACCTTATCAGCAGAGATCGGTGCACTTTCATCCAGGATTGGAGGCGCCAAGCGGAAGAACAACTCAAGTACGAGAAACAAGCATGTCTGAATGACCTCCCAGTCAGTGTTCAACCTGAACCTGTCATGCACACCACTTTTTGCAAACTTTTCCTCTAAGAAAGTGTTTGACACCTTGCACTTGAGTAACCCTCTAATTTTCAGACATTAACTCGTGAAATGCCTAGTCATTCATGCCAGCAGCAGCAGCAGCAGCAGCAGCACAATCTACAGGGTGACCTCCAACTACTAGACAACACGTTACCAATGCCCCTGCTGCCACCGGATACCTTCAGCGATTCTCCACCGGGCTCTTCTTCTTCTGAAAACAACCGATCTCGTCAGGCGAGCAGACTTCACGGGGCCGCCACGACCACTGCCACCATGCAGCAGCTCAGGGTCCAGGCCATGGCCAGAAGAAGTACGGGTGCCAGTGGCAACGACGACATGGAGAGTTCAGTAAGTGACCTTGACAATGAATATGCACCCTTGTTTTCTTCAGCCAGCCTTCTATTGTGATAGCGGAAGCATTTTCCTTGCAGTTTGTGACCTTTTGCCCACCGACTTTGGAGACAAAGACCAGGGACATTGTCAACGCGACAAGACTATAACGATCTCGGGCTTGTCCATCCATGATTGGTACAGTCTATTCCCCACCCCCGTGGCTCTCGCATGTGTCGCAAAATCTTCCCAGTGTTCTGTGATGAAAGAATGTTTATTATCGGCAAGATGTATTCAAAATGTATCAAACATATGCCCGGGTATCATGACTCCGAAAGTGAATAAACGGCGTCTCCGTAGCATATGCATACGTGTACATGTACCTAAGAGCGATTACTATGCTCGGCGTGTAAAAAATAAATATCTGCAAAGCGATCTCATAAGTACGTGTGTGAAAGCTAAAATAAAAAAAAACAAATCGATCGGAGTGACCGTAAACATCTAAGGGCAACACTGTTATCTGAGCATAAGACAGCGATTATTGAGCAGCACTGACACTGTATGCACCACAATACTTCTGCGTAAAAGTCAGTAGCATTCCTCCGCTTGCAGCAGACTCCCAAATATTTCCGGCACATAGGTGCGTTGCGTTCGTTTACTACATGGTCACATGTCACAGCTTGGAGTTAGATAACTCAATCTGAATCAAGCTTATAGCGTCGTCACACTAATGCTATTAGTACTGGTTGCATAACAAGACTGTTGCAGACTGAACCTACGCTTTGGTGCTCGCGTTGTGCGTTCGCAGCAGTCATTCTTGCATTCAGAATGGACCTGGATTACGAAAGCTTCGAAGAACTGTGGCTGGATCTCTTTCCGGAGGAGGAGAACAACGCCAGTGGTGAAAACACTGGAGGACAAAGTCAGGATAACCTTTTCTTCAATCTACCTAGAATTATACTGTATTGAGTACTGTGTCAGAGCACAGTACTCAGTACTGTACAGTACTGGGATAACTTTTAATCGCAGATGCTTTTCTACCTGGCCAGAGATGTCAAGCGTGTCCCCGGCTCTTGGACTCATCCCACAGCTACTATGGAGGAACCGTCTGTTCCAGCTGCAGGACCTTTTTCCAACGGTGCGCAAGGACGGGGAATTTTACGCGATTCAGATGTCGAAGAGTCCTGCAGAATGGGGATGGCATCGACGAAGCAGATCTATGCCCAATGACGACGGAGGTGAAGAAAACTTGCAAGAAGTGCAGGTAGCAGAAGGCCCCCGTACCAACTAAGTTATGAACGCTCGGGGGAACCATTTTGAGGCAACCATGTCCAATTCGTTGGTTGTAGGGCTAGGAGAGCGCAGGTCGATGTGCTGATTAATTCTAGATCGATTTTATCTCTTTGAAGCCTCATCTTCTTTTGCCTCGAGAACATCCTTCGTACAAAGAGCATCTGCATCCATGGTCTTAGGCTTCTCCTCCTTACAGTCTGATCATGAAATGGCAACAGTTCTCAATGATTGCACAAAATAAGCTTTTTTGCTTTAAAGCATTTATTCGTGCACTTTAGTTTATGACAAGCGCAGAGCACATTATTGTTGGAGAGTAATTATGAATGGCATTAGTGCAGGTATTATTCCTTCTGGGCTAGCGATGATGTTTTTATAGTGATGTAGGCACTTTGACGTAAAGGTGTTCACCCAGCTTGTGTCAGTGATATGAAGGACAGTGGAGACAAAAAAGTGTCACCTGTTCAACCTCATCGTCTGGCAGTGGTATCAGATTGGGTTTGCCAAGCCACTGCGTATCTCTTTAGAATCCTTTCTAAAGAAGAGGGCAAACCGCCAAGAGACGACTACAGACAGCTTGCCGAATTGGCAAACATCGTCATGGAAATAAGGTTGAAAAGCTGACACACTTGGGACTTCTTTGTCATAGGGCTAGAAATAAACAAGTCATAATTGTATGAACAAGTCATAGTTACTCTGAGAAGCATGTGCTCTACCCCTGTCATAAAGGAGAGAGCAGGAATACTAAACTAAAAACTTATTTAGCACAATTCGCTTAATGGCCGTATTTAAGCGAGTTTACAGCTGCCTTCAGTGGTCTACACGTGAGCAGCAAGCACAAAAGGGGCCTCTCAGCCACCAGCTGAATTCACTGGTCTAGCTGCTTCTTGACAGGATCGCAACATGTTTCAGCAGACAATTTTCGTCTTTCTGCGTACAGCTCATGGTGGTCTCGCAGACACTAGATTGAGTCATGACTCACTGATCCGGCCGCTTATCTGACTCGAGCCACATCTCTTTCAGCCACCAGCGTGAGTCATGTTTCGGCTGGAAATTTGAATACATGTTGAACTACCCAAACGTATGCTCAGAAAACCCATTGAAACCCATTGAAACTTGGCGCACATCCATATATGAACTATGCACATCTGAATACATCATTGGAACACTGCGTCAATGGCACAGAGCCGAGGAAACTGATATTGAACCGTGAATTATTATTAGGATCATCGTGAAATGTTGAAGATTACCATTTCATAAAAGATTGTTATGAGAAGAATCCTGTGACCAAGGATGTGGTTGCAGATGCTCCTTGTATCCTTGGTGGCGATAGCAGATGAGGCAGGACAGGGCGAAAATGGGTATACAATTAATCACCAGGTCAAGTTTCCCCATATAAGACCTGCAACCAACGCATTGGACATGGTTGGCTCGAAATGTCTCACCCACATGAGCGCGCACGTCACTTTCTGCACTCCAGATTGAACCGGTGTCTTAAGAGCGGAATGAAGCTTTCCTGGGTCGGGATCAAGAGAGATAAGGCAAAGGCTGACTTGAAGTCGTCTAATCTGTTGCTTTCAGCTCTGTTTAACCAAGGAGAAGAACGATACTTTCAAAGTCTGTGGACATCACTTTTGCACGTCGTTTTTGCCAGGAAAGCTCTCGCTTGCACTTTTACTCGATTCATGAAGACCTTAGTGATTGACAACGAGTCGTCACTTACAGGTACTTTGACTTCTACGCTGCACAACCCTACTATTTCCGCCACTTCATGCTAAGCGTGGCCCACAAAAACAGCCTCCACTATACTTGGATATCTGAAATGGAAAATTTGGACAAGGATTCAATTTCTCAGTTTTGCTTATCACTACCCGAAATGAGCTCGGAGAAGTTTGCCCGGAGTCCCAGCGATCGAGCTCTTCTGCTTAGTCACAATCTTCCAAGGCAAGAACATGTGTAAAGCTTCACTGCACAAGGTTGGCTGTTGTAGTCGATCACTGCTGCAAGTGTCGCGGTTGCAGCTCGAAGCTGTGGTCGTCGGTTGTGCAGTGAATTGAATAGTTTCTTTTTAAACAAACAATGAACTTCTTTAAATATGGCTTGGCCCAAACAGGCGCCGTCATGTGCCAAGCGCCAGAGCGTCCTATATTTCTCCAATGCTGGATTTTAAAAGCCAACCCTATGCAGTCTGCTTGGCAATCGGTGTGATCATGGATGCATTACGTGATTTTTTAAGTACCATAAATGGTAAGAAATTAAGCATGTCCATCAAACATGCCTTCAACCTTCCCTACTGTAACACTTCCGCATTTGTTGTGGACATGATGGAGTCTATTACAGTCCCATGTACCCTCAGGTTCTTGGGGCACTCGACCCTGCGGATGCTGGCGTCCAATCAAAAGAACGACACCATGGTGTCTCCTTCTGCAGTGAAAGGCCTATCACACGTGGTCACACCAGTCCTTATGATCAACTTTGTCTTGTTCCCCCCCCCCCCCGTCATGCAGCGCCCTGACCTTCTCATACCTTCTGGCCTTGGCGCTGAACATGATGTTCCTGCAATCTACAATCTTTTCGACTTCAGCCAAAGCTTGTCCACGATCATCCGCATTACGCTAATTGCCAAGCATTCCGTATGTACAATACATGTAAGGAGGCTATTAACTGACATGCCACTGATATTAGGCTGTTTGCCTTCCTTTGGAGCATGTATTCTGACACTGAGCGAGCCTCTTGGGCGCATGAGTTCTTCTCCTACGGACAAGAGCGCATAAAAAGCATTAACTACAGCGTTGTAAAGAGGGTAAGACAACAGTGCATACGCGACTGTGCATCAATTTATGAATATGCGTCGTGAGTAATGAAGCCTGAGTTACCCCACCATTGCACAGGAATGCGTCGAGGTCATGGGAGACACTTATTGCTGTAACAAAACGCACTATTCCTACGATCTGGTGTATTCTTCACCGTGGGGACCAAGCCGAGGTGAGCTGACACAGCACAAGCTTATGTCCGGACAAAGAAAAGTCAAAGTTTTCACGCTCACGCACGCGATGAGGTAGTTATTGCAATCTGCTACAGTGGTCAAGAGTCAACACTCTGGGTCGACGAGAGCTGAGCTCGAGCTCGACCAAAACTTTGCTTTTTTTTCTTTTTCAAGTTATAGCTCAAAGCTCAGGGGCTGGTTTTTATCCTTTCCTCACAGCAAAGTCAAACATTTATCTGAGACCAGAGGCATTCCACAGCTCATGCCTGTTGTACAGACTTATTTATTTATTTAAAAAAACTGCTGCTAAAAAGCAAAGAGACACAAAAAGAGAGCTGGACAGGCTCCAGGCTTGGCTGGTGTGTTGTTTTTTTCAGTTGCAGCCTCAAAAATTCTTTCCCTGTCTTATGTGTCAGCGTTTCCAGGAGCATGAGCCTTCACCACTGATAGCTGACATAGGAATATTAAATGTTTTGTCTCGCAAACTCGTATTTACGGATACGGCGATATGACTCCAGTCGCGCGAACTTCTTGCAGAAGTTGAGCTCCGCCACAGGAATCTAAACCAATTCATCAGCTCCTGGTGTTGTGCCGGCACTCCCGACGGCAGAGCGGACCCCGTGCGGACCCTCTTGCTCTTCCTCCTCGTGCTCTTCTCGGACGTCAAGGGCGCCGGTCTCTCGAATGATGTTCAAACCCATGCCGAAAAGGTCGAGGAGAAGCTAGCGTGGACGCTGCACAGATACCTAAGGTCCAAATTCGGAGACGACCCGGCCAGACTCATGCTGCACAAAGGACTCATGATCACGTCACACGTATCAGAAATGTTTCATATACACGAAAGGATGTTGCTTAAGTAGAACCTGAGACTTACTGAACTTTATTTTCTTTGTCCATCCATGAAACTGACGGACATGTTTTTTTTTACTGGTGGTTGTCATGGAGTAAATTTCCCGCCAAATCCAAGAGGATTGCCCCGAGTATTCGATACGCTTAATTCCTTCTGAACTAAATCTCAGGGTGCTCTGGAGATGCCAGCCTCCCTGGGATGCATGCTTGAATCCCCTTTACAGAGCTTCTCAACGGTCTTACTTTAAGGAATGTTGCTGGTACTGAATGGGCAGGACTTTGTCATTTGTGCAGGACTTTGTCATTGGTGGGAACACTGCAGCAACTACATCTGACAATGTATAGTATAGATAAAAATGAGTATAGGAGTTTCATCGGATCTGCCAAAGATCCCCTTTTCTAGAGTGCAACTGCACAGTTTGCCGACAACCCAGTTAAAAGAGACGTGAGGTTTGCGTAGTCCGGGACAGCTTTGGCAATCGCTGACTGTTTACGGGGCGGCTTTCCAGATCGAGCGATTCAATTATTTGATCCATTGTTCCCGAAATTGCCCGCTCGGTCGATCTGATTGCAGAGGATCACGTGCCGAGACCCGGAAAAAAACTCTTTTTCGGCACAGACTCTGCTTGTGCAACCGCACTAAATGAATGAAGAAAAAGGCAACTGAGCCACCTGAGCTGACCCTGGAGGTCACTACACACACGGCTCACCGCAGCAACGCTCAGAGCGATCAGCGCTGCTTCCGAGGCAGTCTGAGGTAATAAGAACTCCAGTCAAGAGTACTTTCTGCTTGTCCTTTGTCCTCCTAAAAGCTGAAGTCAGCTTTCGTGACTCCGACGGAGTTGAACACAAATGTACATGCTGAAAGTCGTTCACCCTCTGCGTCATCATTCTCCAAGTACTCTAATTCAACCGTTTTAGCAGTATTTAGCTGGACTGTCTGTCCTGTAGACACACGCACGCAGGCAAAGTGGCCAGCGAATATCCCCAGCAGATTCGACCCTGCGAAATGTCGAATCTCGTGAGCGTATGAGAAGAGCTTGGAAGCAATCAAGTTGTGCGATTCCCACTCTATATATGGGTGGGGATTGCGACCACTTTTGATCCGATCTTTGGTCAGCCTGATCAGATTTTGGTACAGCAGCGGTGTTAAATTGATGTGGACTTTCTTGTAGACCTGCTGTACTGTTTTAACAGTTATAGATATGTTAGTCTTAATTAAACTACGACCACACAGAGAGTGACTGTGCGAACATGTGTAAGAAGGCCTTGGCTATGAACGGAAACTTTCCTTCTCAATACTCTGAACCTTTACCTCCATCAGAAAGCCCTGTGGTACCCCTCCACTATCTACTGTTGCTCCACCTTTTTTTTGCGGGAACATTAGAGTGTTCGGTTTCCAGACCGATGCTTGTCAGACGTTCTTGCGGCACTGGAAGTTGAAGGACATTGTACATAATCTTCTGGATTGACTTTTACCGCCCAGGTCCCCTAAATCACATGTCCATGCACGATTTTTTGAGGTTGTTTTGCACCAATTGATCACAAATAGTGATAGGACTATATTTTGGCAACAGGCTTGTCGATTTCATTACAAAACCGTGCTGTTGCACGCTGCAGCGTCCTGGTCGTCACTTCAGCGAGGTTGAAAGATGACGAAGTGACTCTTTTAAACTTTAGTGCTGATCGGCAACTTCCGGGCTGATGCCCTGATCAAAACGAGAGATTGATACCGTGAGTGTGAAGCAGTTGGTAGCACTGATGTCGTGAAATGTCTTGCGAACAAAACTTTTTTGACTAACTTTCTTTCAACAGTTCATGCGATTAAAGTTTTGAGTCTGTTGCACTCGCATCTCAACTTGTATGTCATTTTCCATTGACTGGGTGCAGTTGTTGAAAGTGAGAGGCATTTCAGCTCCAGACAGCTCTGAATATTTTACAATGATGCAGTATTAAGTTATGTATGAGTAAGAACATACATTTCCTCCCTGCGAAGTACCACTTTCTTGCCCGGAAGTACTTGCTGGTTCTACTGCCACCATTTTTGGGTCATTTCCTGAACAGGCTCTCACGATAATAGTGATTGGTGCATATTGCCATAGAATTCAAGTTACCTGTACTGTTTGCTTTAACAAAACTGGTGTGCCAGGCTCTGACAGTGATTTGCGCGTATTCCTATAGAATTCAACTGTCTGTACTGTCTGCTAGGGCTGGATTGAAAAAGTAAACTTCTTTTACCTGAATCTGATCCGTGTTCATACAATTCATATTTGTGGTATTTGTCCTCTTGATTCTGTTGGTCACTGGTAGAGGAAGAGAGGCATAGGCATTCTGGTAGTGTGTATTGATTTTTCAGCTGGGCCTGTGTGTATAGGACAGCTGCCATCGGCGACCGCGCGAGGGTACTCTGATCTTGGAACAGAAGCTATTCCTTGAGCTGCACGACATCTCTTCTCCATAGGGAGCAACGTTCTAAGCATTATGACTTTACAGGTATACTTACTACGCCTGGTGAATCCGCATAGTGCAATTAATTTGTGAAAATTTCCAGCGTCAAAATTCGTGCATTGACTTTGGAGCGGCCCCTGGGATATATAGGTGCAATGGCTCCAATTGTGTAATATGTCCAGCCCTCAACGAGGGTGATTCCTTTCGCATCGACGAGACCGAAGAAGAATACACTATCACCGGGACGTACAACTGCGACTCGACCATGACCTTCCAGTTTGTTGGGTACTGTGCAGGTCAGTTGCAGAAGAGTCACAGGTACCTGGACCTAGACGATTCCGTCAACACTTTGGGCGCCGTCGGAGTGGCGTGGGGGTGCAGGTAACAGTGCATGGTCTGAAAGTCAACCCATTATCAAAAATGTCAGCCTTTTGTTGTTCTTCAGATTATTGCCCATTGTAACGACCTCAAGACCGTCAGAAATCAGTGGAATCAAACCCTCATACCTGCGATAACTGGAGAGTGTAACGGATTGGAAAGGTGTGCACCAGAATCATCTACGGCAAGCCAGTCGGGTCAGACGGCCTCTCCCTGCATTGGTGGAGCTGGATGTGTGCCGACTGCGACGAGCAACTTGCAAGTGCACACCAAGTATATGGGAGGAGGGCGCATCCGATGCTCCTGAACGTAATCAACAAAGCAAAGTTTCTACCTAGTCGAGTCATTAGCAAAAGGCCTAATGTGAGCTAAGGCAAAATGAAGAGGAACTGAAAGAGACTGAGAGGCCGAGACAGACCGAGTTGGATCACCTGCTTAGGGAGGAGGAAAGGGAGCCAGAGCGGGGGAAGCAAAGCGCAGAGGAAGACATACAGTCATGGTCGAAAGTATTCATACGGCTGGATGGATCAAACAGAATGGTCAATTACTCACACTGACTCATAATAAATTGGTTGATTGTGATTGCCATAAGACAACACATGATGTCATCTTTCCACCATATCAAAATCTGTCTGAAAGCATAACTGTTAACAAAGTTATTTAAACAAAAGAAGGTCAAGTCCGCCTTTGGTGGGTCCAAAAGCATTCATACGGCATCAATTTTTGCTTAATGAGAAGTCTAATTCTTGAAGTGCAAGGGTTGTATATACATGTACATGCACGTTATGCAGGTGAGGTTATTTTTCTTTTACTAAGTTTACTTATAATGTTGCTAACTTGAATTGCTATCAGAAGCTTTCAGTTTGTCAAAAAAGATCAATATGTAGCAGCAGTTTGTGTTATTATTGACTTATGTGTGGTGACGTTGTTTTTTTTATTGCATTCATTGTAAGACTTGGCTTACGCTCATTTGTGACACCCTTTGACAAGTATCGTGCAGTATATCAATTACATTATGACATTAGGAAGCATCAAGAAGCAGATTTCTTTTGTCTCCCCTATGAAACAATAAGTCCTTTTCTTTCGCGCTTTCATAGATCCATAAGCAGAGGTCACTACAGTTGGTCCTCTACTAGAGGTCCTCTCTCTTCTAACCAATCTGCTACAGTAAAGGCTACTTCTGGCCCGGCAGCATCACTACCTTGTCACTACATCCAATTCTAGTTATGAAGACAGTTGAAAGCCATAACACAAGAAATAAAGTGAAGATGAAAAGTATCGTGTCTGTATTGTACAAAATGTAAGCATACCGTACAGCGTTGTAAGGTTGCAATGGATTTAATAACCTCGGTGTTTTCGGAGGTCGTTCCGAAAATGACCCAAAAATGGAAGTAGTAGGAGCAGCAAGTACCATCTACTACCCGAGATGGGACTCGATGGCACGAGGGCAGATGGGGCTTCCTGAGGCGGAGATGAGGGGAAATCAAACTGTCCAAAGGCCATCAAGTTTAGCGAGGGGAAATTAAGGCAGTTTACAGGAAGAGATTTTGTAGTTTGACACAACAATTTTCTCATAATTACCAGTCATTTTTCAAAAAATTAGCAATTAGCTTAGGTTTGTTGCGAGAAATATATACACGGTGCAATTTGCAAAAAAAGCAGGAGAAAATCTTTGCATAACAAAAGTGTGGAAAAAAGTACATTCATGATATGAGGAATAATCCACACTTTTGACTACGTAAGTGTGGTGTGAAATGGTCGCACATTTCCCAATCTCTCCACAAAGAGAGGACGATCGTCAGAAAACCGTTGGATTACATTTATATTTGCACGCAACACTTCATACAAATTCTGTATAGAGTCTACACTTTCTGCCCATATTGTTCTAGATGAAGTTGACTCATTGCTGGACTGGAGTTGTTTTTCAGTGGCCGCCAGCGGGTCAATTCAATTCCGACGCACATATGGTGGAAAACTAGTTTCCAACCGCACTGGAAAAATGGATAATACTGAGAAAACCATGTAAATAATTCTTGTCTTTCCGAACATATAGTGGATTCAAACAACCAGTATATTTCCCTCACATTAATAAAAACTTGATAGTGGGGCTACAATTTCCCGTTAAGCTTTATGTACATTCTCACCTAAACAACACAAAGTGAAAAAAAATATTTCCTCTGTGAGGCTTACAAAGTGGTAATGTAGAGTATCTAGCGTTAAAAGATATTTTTAGAACTTTTTCCCCTTTCATTAAGGCCGATGACGACCTTTCTTATAGTACAAAGTTTGGTGGCGTCCCGGTGAGGGAGAATCTAAGAAGACTATTTTGGGCAATAATATTTGTCAGATTGATCCCACTTGAGGTGAGTTCATAAGATCGAAAGTTTCATAGAGCCGGCTCGAATTCCACTAGAAGTTTGGCCTTAGCACTGTCTCTCTCGCCGGGTGCAAGAGACAAAAGGACAAAACTATAATTTTTAACCTAATGCCAACACTAAATAATCTACGGGTGTACAAACAAAGTGGAAAGAGCGCCCATGTGTGCAATGTATGAGCAAATGGTTAAGTTGGTGGTGTCACACATCAGCCCAGCCCGAGATAAGACCAGCGATATGTAAGTCTGGTGTAAGCTGCGGAAGTCAAGACCATGCAACAGATAAGACCAGTTTCAATGTCAAATTCAGAATTGAATTCAGTTCCTAGTGTCAAATAGTGCGCGTCGACCTCGTCTTCTTGTTGCCCGAATGTGACCTCACAAGGATTCTGAGTCTAAGCTCACTTAGAGCTGAATTCGACTCTTACTGTAGCGGTCTTGACTGTTGCTGGCCTCAAAGTTCGTCGGTCTTAAGTGTCGCCATAGGTGAGCGTAGTCTTTATCTGTTGTCTTCATATTGTCTGGTCTTATCTCAGGCTGGGCTGAAGTGCGGCACTATCGTCTAAGTTAGGTCAGGTCAGGATAAGTTGGGTTACCTCAACTTTAGTTACATTACATTAAGTCAAGTGTACTTTTTCTACGACACCAAATTTCAGACACACTCCCAGGTCTGTGGGGTTGCCTGTCAGTTTGTGCGTCTCGAAAATGGCCCTTTTAATGCATCAGGCCTACGATCCCAAAATTTACCGATATTATCATAGTCGATATATGTTGAATGCCCAACTACAGTACAGAAGTGCCTCTGCTACTTGATGTTTCGAACTTCAGCATTTTTTCGTATAAGTAAACCGAGACAAACGCATTTTCTGTCCCAACGGGCATAACTGCATTGCTGCTGCAACTGAATAATAACACTTCGAAAGTGGCGCTGGATGCCGGGTGCTTCCTGGCTCACATGGGAAGCACCAGGCAGGCTGCTGACATGAGCCTTCCACGAGTCGGTCCATGGACTGGCAAAAAGTATCGTGCACAATATCATGATACATTTCTAGATATGTTTTGATAATTTACAAATGCCATATCGGTACAATATATCGCACAGTCTTGAACTCTAATATTTCCATGACTATTTCTTCCTTCAGCGGTCAAACAGCTGACCTGCTTTGGAATTACATTGCTCAACCCATTCAGAAACTGTTTGGCAGACTTACGTTCCATGCTCTTTTACTGCTCCAATTCATTGTTGAAGCTGTGGAATTGTCCTCGCATCCTTCTGGAGGATGAATTTTATCCGACGGTCACGTGCTTCACACCATTGTACCTCAAAAGAGGGTCATAATTCGTTTTTAAACAGTCTTAGAAAGCTGGCTTTCGAGTCCAAGAATCCAACATGAACATGCTGGGGGATCCCCTTCACGCAATACACATTCAGACCAGAAGTGTGTATGGAAACCGGTGAAGGTTTGCACCAACATGGACCGAAAGTCATGCTACGTGTACAATCTCAGTATGCGTACTTGATGATCAAGTGAATACTTGTAAAAATCCTGGCTTCTAAGGGACAAAATCCAGGTAAAACCTGCTTGCAAGCCTTGGCGGGCCTCATAACATAATGTTGTGCACGCACTCGAGTGATTTTGAATGAAATGTGCCAGATATCATGGCTTTTCTACTTCTTTGTGGCAGTTTTCGCCAATCTTCTTCATCTCCAGCCTTGCACAACCTCGTTCTTATTTTCTTATCCACTCGTCCCTGATAAGCCTTGGGTAAATATCTTGTGCTGTTTGCCATTAGGCGCTTCTAATGATGACGCTGAAGTAGGCGAAGGCCCCGCATTTACCGTAGGTGAGGCGTGAGTACCACGCGTGCGCCCGTGTTTATTTGCCATCTCTTCTTTCTCGACAACTTCTTCCCTTTTATCCGAAGGAAAGTGAGTCCCAGACACGAGAAAAAAAACTCGTCTTATTATAGACTACATAAGTGAGTTACGACCGCTAGCACTCCTACACCAGTGCTGTAGCAGCTTGATGGGAGATGCAACGCGCGTCATACCGTCTTGAAGTCTCCGGCCGCAAGAGATGTCCTTACGCAATGGAGTTACAAAAGTGACCAGGACAAAACGCTCTATCGCGAGCTAAGTACACTTTCGTAGAATTAGGTCACGTCCCAATGGACTCGAGTGGAGTGTGTAGAGTGAGCG